>FWWM01000605.1_pt1:107500-119199 | contig 119199 bp, 114 predicted proteins | sample 2228351 | NCBI WGS metagenome assembly FWWM01 (sample SAMEA103939774, study PRJEB20133) | metagenome
GACTGGAAGCGCTGCTGCCGAGGGATCAAATGATCCCGAAAGAGAGCCTGCGCGTGGGAGACCGAGTGCGCGCCTATCTGCTGCGGGTGGATCGCCAGAGCCGTGGGCCGCAGCTGATCCTGTCTCGGGTGGCCAACGAGTTTCTGGTCAAATTGTTCGAGCTGGAGGTCCCGGAGATCGAAGAAGGGCTGATCGAAATCAAGGGCGCCGCCCGCGATCCGGGCTCCCGCGCCAAGATTGCAGTCAAGTCGAATGATCCCCGGCTGGACCCCATCGGTACCTGCGTGGGAATGCGCGGCACCCGCGTCCAAGCGGTGACCGGCGAGCTGGCTGGAGAGAGGGTGGATATCGTGCTTTGGTCGCCGGACCCGGCCACCTTCGTGATCAACGCCCTCGCGCCGGCAGAGGTGAGCAGTATCGTGGTCGACGAGGAAAAGCACAGCATGGATATCGTCGTCGAGGAGGATCAGCTCGCCCAGGCGATCGGCCGCAACGGTCAGAATGTGCGGCTCGCGTCCGAGCTCACCGGCTGGGAGCTCAACATTATGACCGTCGAGGAATCGAAGAAAAAAAGCGAAGAGGAGGCGGCTGCCATCCGCAGGCTCTTCATGGAGCGCCTCGACGTGGACGAGGAGGTAGCCAACATCCTCATCCAGGAAGGCTTTTCGACCCTGGAGGAGATCGCTTACGTTCCGATCAACGAGATGCTGGAGATCGAAGCGTTCGACGAGGAAACGGTCAACGAGCTGCGCAGCCGGGCACGCGGCGCCTTGCTGAACGAGGCGATTGCAAGCGAGGAGCAATTGGAGGCAGACATTGGCGACCTTATGACCCTGGAAGGGATGGAAGCCGACGTCGCCCGCAAGCTGGTGGCGCAGGGCGTCTCCACTAAGGAGGCGCTGGCCGACCTGGCGGTGGACGATGTTGTCGAAATGACCGGGATCGACGCCGAGCTGGCCAAGAAGCTCATCATGGCGGCTCGTGCGCCATGGTTCGAACAAGGGGGTAAGGCAGAGTAATGGCACAGATGAACGTCGCCCAATTTGCCCGCGAGCTGGGCCTGCCCGCGACGTTGCTGCTGGAGCAGCTCAACGCCGCCGGGGTGGCCAAGACCATGGTGGATGACCCGCTCACGGAGCAGGATAAAACCCAGCTCCTCGAATACCTGCGCAAGGTGCATGGGGCCAAGGAGCCCAAGCAGAAAATCACGCTGACCCGGCGCCAGACGTCGGAGATCAAAAAGGCCGACAGTACCGGCAAAGCCCGTACTATCCAGGTGGAGGTGCGAAAGAAAAGGGTGCTCGTGCGCCGCGACGCCAGCGCGCAGGAGACCCCGGCGCAGGAGCCACCCCCTGCTCCCGTCGCTGCGCTGGTACTGGACGAGACGGAGCGGGCGCTGCGGGAGGAGGAGGCTCGAAAGCAAGCCGAGCTGGCGGCCCGCCAGGCGGCCGAGGCCGAGGAGAAGCGGGCTCGCCGCCAGCGCAAGAAGCCAGAGCCCGAGATGGCGCCCGGGGAGGAAGCGCCGGCCGTCACGGCGGCGGTCGAAGTTGCCCCCCCCGCTCCGGCTACGGAGGAACCTGTCGAAGAAGCTGCTCAAACAACCCCGGCGGCTGCGGCGCCGATTTCCGAAGGCACCCTGCATCGGCCGGCAGCCAAGGCACCAGAAAGCGGTGAAAAAGCGGAGAAGAAAGGGGTCAAGAAGCCAGCGAAGGACACCGTAGCCTGGAAAGAGGAAGTCGCCAGGCGGCGCACCATCAAGACGCGAGGCGATACGGCCCTCGCCCAAGGCTGGAAAGAACGCAAAGCTGGTGCACGGCACAAGGGGGTCGCCGAGCAGCCCGGGGCCTTCGCCCCGCCCAGCGAGCCGGTCGTCAAGGAAGTCCTGGTTCCAGAGACCATCACCGTCGGCGAGCTGGCCCACAGGATGTCGGTCAAGGCGGCCGAGGTCATCAAGACCCTCATGAGACTGGGCACCATGGCCACTATCAACCAGGTTCTGGACCAGGATACCGCCATGATCGTGGTGGAGGAGATGGGGCATGTCGCCAAGCGGGCCAAGCTGGATGATCCGGAGGCACTGCTGAGCGAGGCGCAGGCAGGGGTCAACGCACCCCTTGAACCCCGAGCTCCGGTCGTGACGGTCATGGGGCATGTGGACCACGGCAAGACTTCGCTGCTCGATTTCATTCGCCGCACCCGCGTAGCGAGTGGCGAGGCGGGGGGCATCACGCAGCATATCGGCGCCTATCACGTCAAAACCCCGCGTGGAGAGATTACTTTTCTGGATACGCCTGGACACGAGGCGTTCACCGCGATGCGGGCACGGGGCGCCAAAGTGACCGATCTGGTGGTGCTGGTTGTTGCGGCGGACGACGGCGTGATGCCGCAAACTATCGAAGCGATCAATCACGCCAAGGCGGCTAAGGTGCCGATAGTGGTCGCGGTCAACAAGATCGACAAGCCGGAAGCGAACCCGGAACGGGTCAAGCAGGAGCTGGTGAGTCACGGGGTGGTGCCCGAGGAGTGGGGCGGCGACACCATGTTCGTCGAAGTGTCGGCCAAAACCGGACAGGGCATCGACAATCTGCTGGAGAGCATCCTGCTGCAGGCGGAGGTCCTGGAGCTCAAGGCGCCGCGGGAGGCGCCGGCCAAGGGCATCGTCATCGAATCCCGGCTGGACCGCGGTCGCGGCCCGGTCGCCACCATCCTGGTGCAGAGCGGGACCTTGCGGCGAGGCGATGTGGCCCTCGTTGGCGCGGTATATGGCCGCATCCGGGCGATGCAAGACGAGAACGGCAGGTCGGTAGAAGCGGCCGGTCCTTCGATCCCGGTGGAGATTCAGGGTCTGTCCGACGTTCCGCAGGCAGGCGACGAGCTGGTAGTCCTCGGCGACGAGCGCAAAGCGCGAGAGATCGCTCTCTTCCGCCAGGGCAAGTTCCGCGATGTGAAGCTCGCCAAACAGCAGGCAGCCAAGCTGGAGAACGTTTTCGAGCAGATGGGCGAAGGTCAGACGAAGAGTCTCTCCCTCATCATCAAAGCTGACGTCCAGGGTTCGTACGAGGCGCTGGCGCATGCCCTGCAGAAGCTCTCGACCGACGAGGTCAAAGTCAACATCGTCCATACGGGAGTGGGCGGTATCACCGAGTCTGACGTCAACTTGGCGCTCGCTTCTAAAGCGGTGATCATCGGCTTCAATAGCCGCCCCGACGCGACTGCGCGCAAGCTGATCGCATCGACCGGTGTCGACGTGCGCTACTACAATGTCATTTATGAGGCGGTAGACGAGGTCAAGGCGGCCTTGTCCGGCATGTTGGCGCCGGAGAAAAAAGAGAACGTCATCGGCCTGGTGGAGGTTCGCAACGTATTCAAGATCTCGAAGGTGGGCACAGTGGCCGGCTGCTACGTGACCGAAGGGGTGGTGAGGCGCAATTCCCAGGTCCGGGTGATCCGAGACAACGTGGTCATCCATACCGGGGAGCTGGAGTCCTTGAAGCGCTTCAAGGAGGACGTCCGCGAGGTAAAAGCTGGTTTCGAGTGCGGTATCGCCCTCAAGGGTTTTGAGGACATCAGGGTCGGGGATCAGTTCGAGGTGTTCGAAGTCGTCGAGGTGGCTCGCACCCTGTGACCGGAGCCCTGCTTGGCTCGGGGCCAGGCCGCGAGCATCCGCAGGACGAGGAGAGCGGTCATGACAAGGCGCGAAGCGCGAACTCAGCGGGTGGCGCGCGAGATTCAGCGCGAGCTGGCCTGCCTCATCCGTGACGAAGTCAAGGATCCGCGGGTGGGGATGGTGACCCTGACCGAGGTGGAGTTAAGCCCCGATTTATCGCTCGCTAAGGTCTATTACACCAGCTTAGGCGGACAGGACGACAAGGAGAGCGCGGAAGGGCTGCGTCGCGCCGCCCCCTTCCTGCGAGGAATGCTGGGGCAACGTCTGCGGCTTCGCACCGTGCCCGAGCTTCGCTTCGTTTTCGATCCGTCCGTCGAGGGGGGCATGCGGCTCTCGCGCCTGATCGACGAAGCGATCGCCGCCGATCGCCACAAAGGGGCCGACAAACCTGACCCGGAGTAACGGCCGATCTTTCTGGACGGCGACCCATGACCCGTGTGCCTACCGACATCGACGGCGTGCTTCTTCTGGACAAGCCGGCGGGCGTCACGTCCAACGCCGCCCTGCAGCGAGTCAAGCGCCTATTGGGAGCGGCCAAGGCCGGCCATGGCGGCACCCTGGATCCCATGGCGACCGGCCTGCTTCCGATCGCCATGGGGGAAGCCACCAAATTTCTCGGAAGCCTGCTCGAAGCCCGCAAGACTTATGAAGCCAAGGTGCGCTTCGGTGTGCGCACCACGACCGGCGATGCGGAAGGAGCAGTGATTGAGCGCCGTTCGGTGTCGGTGACGCGCGCCCAATTGGAAACGGCGATCGCCTCCTTCATCGGGAAAATCTCTCAGATTCCGCCCATGCACAGCGCCTTGAAGCGAAACGGGCGCCCGCTTTACCGTTACGCCCGGCAGGGGATCGAAGTGGAGCGACCGGCCCGGGAGGTGGAGATCTACCAGCTGGTCGTGGAAGCGTTCCAAGGTGCATGGGCAACGTTGCTGGTGGAGTGTAGCAAGGGCACCTATGTCCGCACCCTGGCCGAAGATCTGGGCGAAGCCCTGGGCTGCGGAGCCCATCTGGAGGCGCTGCGGCGCACAAGGATCGGGCCCTTTTCCATCGAGCAGGCTGTCACCCCGAGCCGGCTGGAAGCGTTGACCCAAACCGAATGCAGAGCCCTGCTCCTGCCCATGGATGCCCCGCTGGCTGCTTTGCCCAAGCTGGAAGTGGCGTCGGCGGGCGAGCGGGCCCTGCTTCTTGGACAGCCGATCGCCGCTCGAGTCGACGCCGCCGGGCCAGTTCGGCTCTATGACGAGCAGGGGCGGTTTTTAGGCGTAGGCGAGAGCAGCGGCGACGGCTGGGTGCGGCCACGGAGGCTCGTCCGCCCCGAGCGCCGGGTGCAGGTCGGTCAGACGGTAAGGATTCCTCGAAGCGCCAAGGGCTTGCTTGAGCACTAGCGATTGAGCGGGATATAATGATTGACTTTGGTGGAGCGATAAATGGCTATCACGACAGCAGAAAAATCTAAAATCATGCAGGACTTCCAGCGGGCCAAGGGGGACACGGGCTCGCCTGAAGTCCAGATCGCGCTGCTCACTGCACGCATCAACTACCTCACCGAGCATTTCAAAACCCACGCGAAAGATCATCATTCCCGGCGCGGTCTGTTGCGCTTGGTCAGTCGCCGCCGGAAACTCCTCGACTACTTGCGCACCCGGGATCCGGAGGCCTACCGCCAACTGATCGACCGGCTAGGCCTGCGCAAATAGGGATTCCCGCAAAACGATGGCTTCGCAACGAGGAGATCGCGGATTCGTCCACGGACCGGAGCCGACCCCGCGCCTTGCCCCACCCTGTAGCGTCGCACTTTTCACTAGCCAACTGCCTATTGCAGCGAGGTAAACGTCTTGGCGTACTTTAAGAAAACCCTGACTTATGGCAGGCACCAGCTCACGCTGGAGACCGGAGAGATTGCGCGGCAAGCGGACGGCTCGGTGCTCGTCAACTTGGACGACACGGTCGTCCTGGTGACCGTGGTCGCGGCCAAAGAGGCCAAAGAGGGCCAGGATTTCTTTCCTCTCACGGTCGACTACCTGGAGCGTACCTATGCCGCGGGCCGAATTCCCGGAGGGTTTTTCAAGCGGGAAGGACGGCCTTCGGAGAAAGAAACCTTGACCTCGCGCCTGATCGATCGCCCGCTGCGCCCCCTGTTCCCTGACGGTTTCTATAACGAAGTGCAAATCGTCGCCACCGTTGTATCCTCCAATAACGAGGTCGACTCCGACATACCGGCCATGATCGGCGCCTCGGCCGCGCTCGCTTTGGCGGGAATCCCGTTCAATGGTCCCATTGGGGCGGCCCGCGTCGGCTATCTCGATGGGCAGTACGTGCTCAACCCCACCGTCTCGGAGCTCAAGCGTTCGGCGCTCAATCTGGTGGTAGCAGGCACCGAGCAAGGTGTGCTGATGGTGGAGTCGGAAGCCATGGAGCTGCCCGAAGAGGTCATGCTCGGAGCCGTGGTTTTCGGCCACCAGCAAATGCAGCCAGTGATCCAGGCGATCCACGAAATGGTAGAGGCGGCTGGCAAGCCGGAATGGGAGTGGACCCCCCCGGCCAAGGACCCGGAGCTCATGGCCCGGATCGCGGAGCTGGCCGAGGCGGACGTGAAGGAAGCCTATTCGATCAAAACTAAGCAAACCCGCTCGGAGCGGCTCAAGCAGATCCAGAGACGGCTTCTCGAGGCCCTCAACACGGGAGAGAAGGCGGGACCCGCAAGAGAAAACGAGATCAAGAATCTGCTCTTCGACCTCGAATACAAGGTGGTGCGCGAGCGCATCCTCGCAGGAGAGCCGCGCATCGACGGGCGCGACACGCGGACCATCCGGCCGATCACTATCCGCACCGGCGTCCTGCCGCGCACCCATGGTTCAGCGCTGTTTACCCGAGGAGAGACCCAGGCGCTGGCAGTGGTGACCCTCGGTACCCAGCGGGACGAACAGATCATCGACGCGCTCACCGGAGAGTACACAGAGCGCTTCATGCTCCACTACAACATGCCCCCGTACGCCACAGGGGAGACCGGCCGTGTCGGTCCGCCCAAGCGGCGGGAGATCGGCCACGGCAGGCTCGCCAAGCGGGCGCTGGCGGCGGTCATTCCGCCCCAGGAGGAATTCGGCTACTCCCTGCGGGTGGTCTCGGAGATTACCGAGTCGAACGGCTCCAGTTCCATGGCCACCGTGTGCGCTGGCTGCCTGGCGTTGATGGACGCCGGGGTGCCGATGAAAGGGCACGTGGCGGGCATCGCCATGGGGTTGATCAAGGAAGGCAATCGCTTCGCCGTGCTCTCGGACATCCTGGGCGACGAGGACCATCTGGGCGATATGGATTTCAAGGTGGCCGGTACGGAGCGCGGGGTCACCGCGCTGCAGATGGACATCAAGATCACCGGCATCACGAAGGAGATCATGCAGGTCGCGCTCAATCAGGCACGAGAGGGGCGCATGCATATCCTGGAACTGATGAAGCAGGCCATGCCGGCGACCAAGCCTGAAATCTCCGTCCATGCGCCGCGCATCATCAAGATGAAGATCAATCCGGAGAAGATTCGCGACGTCATTGGCAAGGGCGGCGCGGTGATCCGGGCATTGACCGAGGAGACGGGAACCACCATAGACATCGAGGACGATGGCACCGTGACCATCGCCTGCATGAGCGCCGAAGGAGGGATGCTCGCCAAAAAGCGCATCGAGGAGATCACGGCCGAAGTCGAAGTGGGCAAGATTTACGAAGGTACCGTGCTCAGGCTGCTCGACTTCGGCGCCATCGTCAGCGTCTTGCCCGGCAAGGACGGGCTGCTGCACATTTCCCAGATCGCCAACGAGCGGGTCAACAACGTGGCCGACTACCTCAAGGAAGGCCAACTGATCCGGGTCAAGGTGCTGGAAGCCGACGACAAAGGACGGCTGCGGCTGAGCATGAAAGCGGCGCTGGCGGAAGAGATGCAGTCTCCTCCCAGCACTACGCCGGTGCCGTAAAGGCCCCGGCCGGGTTGACGGGGAAGTTCTTTTTTGCGCGAACGCGCTCTCTCCCCCCGCGGTCTCCACCCTGGGCGGGCGGCCCCGACCGCATCGAGGACAGCCGAAGACCTACTTCGCGACCTGCCGTTCTCTCAGCTCATCCAGCGTTTTGCAGTCGATGCATAGCGATGCGGTCGGGCGCGCTTCCAGGCGCTTGAGCCCGATTTCCGCCCCGCAGCTTTCGCAGTACCCATACTCTCCTGCATCGATCCGCGCGATGGTCTCATCGATTTTCTTGATGAGCTTGCGTTCCCGGTCCCGGTTGCGCAACTCGAGCGCCATGTCCGATTCCTGGGTTGCCCGGTCATTCGGATCGGCGAACACCGTCGCCTCGTCCTGCATGGCGTGGACGGTGCGGTCGATGTCCTGGCTGAGCTCGAGCTTGAGCGTCTCCAGCACCTTACGGAAATAGGCGAGCTGCCGCGGATTCATGTAAGGCTCTCCCTTCTTGGGCTTATAGGGAGGAAGCGTCTTGCTGCTTTGGCTCGGCATGGATCGGCCTCTGTGCACAAAAAGCGCTTTAATAGCAAAATCACGTCCATACCGCAAGCGAAAGCAAGCTTGCCCAAGGGGGCGGTTTCATTGATTTTTTGCGGGGGGGGCGGTATATTCCGCCACTCACGGGGTGTGGCGCAGCCTGGTAGCGCTCCTGGTTTGGGACCAGGATGTCGGGAGTTCAAATCTCTCCACCCCGACCAGATCGGGTACCCATTCAGCTAGGCGGGCGAGCCTGTGGAGCGCCTCGTGCCCGTAGCTCAACCGGATAGAGCACCAGCCTTCTAAGCTGGGGGTTACAGGTTCGATTCCTGTCGGGCACGCCCTACCAGCGCGAATGGGTACTGTCCATGGTGGCGGTAGCTCAACGGTAGAGTCCCGGATTGTGATTCCGGTTGTTGTGGGTTCGAATCCCATCCGCCACCCCATCCTCCTCTGGGCGCTTCCGCCCCCGGGCGCATTTTCCTCTCCAGACTCGTCCAACCCCTCTCGCCGCGGCGTGGCTCAGGACGGGTGCCGTTTATCGTGACCGCCGGGCGCCCAGGCGTACCAGCGGCGCTCCAGGTAATCGAAGAGTCCCTGAACCAGCAAAGCGAACACAGCGGCCGGAATCGCTCCGGCGAGAAGCCTCTTCGGGTCGTTGAGGGCGAGACCTGCTACGATGCGCTCTCCGTAGCCGCCTGCCCCGATGAAGGCGGCGATGGTGGCGGTGCCCACGTTGATGACCGCCGAGGTTTTGATTCCCGCCAGAACGGTGCGGCCGGCGAGAGGCAGCTCGATCAACCACAAGCGCTGGGCTTCCGAGAGCCCCAGGGCGAGAGCGGACTGTCTCACTCCCACGGGAACCTCTTCGAGTCCCGCATGGGTGTTGCGCACGATGGGTAGGAGTCCGTAGAGCACCAGGGCCACCAGGGCGGGCACGACCCCGATGCGCTGCAGCGCGGCGATCAGAAAGGCAAGTAGCGCCAAGGCGGGGATCGTCTGGATCACGCCCACCGCGCCGAGCATGACCGCACCGACCCTGGGAGCGCGCTGGGCGGCGATGCCGAGGGGAATGCCGATGGCGGCGCTCAGCACCAGCGAACCGAAGACCAGCAGTACGTGCTCCAGCGTCAAGCGCCCGAGATCGGGTCCGGCCAAAACGTCGAGCAGGCTTTGCTCTCTCGGGGGCGGGCTGAGGGCGCTTCGACGGTCGACAAAACCGGCGGCCACTTCGGCGAAGCTCCTGCCTCCGAGCTCCGCTTCGGCATTGAGACGCACCATGGTGGAGGCCGGTATCGCGCCCGCCAGGGCTTCGAGCGCCCGCCATGCCTTCGGAAAACGATTGGGCAGATCGGCGCGGTAGACCAGCACGGCCTCATAGGAGGGAAAATACTTCCGGTCGTCCTCCAAGATCCGGAGCCGGTAGCGGGTGAGCTTGGCGTCGGTGGTGTACACATCGATCACGTCTACTTGGCCTGCCGCGAGGGCCGCATAGGCGAGCCCGTGGTCGAGTCCGCGCGGGTCGGAAAACGGCAAACCGTATGCCTCTTTTAGACCTGGCCAGCCGTCGCGCCGCCCGAGGAATTCCTGGGACAATCCCAGTCGCAGATCCAGATGGTGCACGAGGTCGGAAATGCGCTTGAGCCCTCGTCGTTCAGCCACTTCTTCCCGCACCGCCAGAGCGTAGGTATTGTTGAATCCCAGGGGAATGCCGACCGCAAGGCCATGGGAAGCGAGCTGGAGATTGAGCTCGGCGAGGCTGGCGGGGCGGGAGTTGCCCAGGATTTCCCGGTCCAGGGTTCCCGTGTATTCGGGATAAAGATCGATGGCGCCGGATTTGATCGCCTCGAAGACGATGGCTGTGTTGCCCAGGCCGGGCCGGTGTACGGCAGCCTCGCCCGCCCGCAGAACCGTTTGGCGCACGATCTCCCCCAGGGTGTAGGACTCGGTAAAGCGCTTCGAGCCGATGAGGAGCGTCTCAGCGGCCGCGCTCCGGGGAAGCGGTGCGAGGGCAAGGGCGAGGAGCACCAGGAGCGCCCAAGAAAAGCCGCCGCCCCCGTGGGGAAATCCATCTTGCGCGGGGCGCCGAGACGGATCCGCCAGCGAGCTCAGGCGCTTTGCAGCCCTCGGCGAGGGCACAGGAACGCTTGGCCTGGGTGCTGCCCAAGATTTTTCAAAAAACCTTATAATTCGCACTTTTACTTTTCTTGTGCTGATCGCCAACGACCTTCATTGTGTCCGAGGGGAACGGGAAGTCTTCCGCGGGGTGGGCTTCGAATTGGCTTCGGGGAGCCTGCTCCATGTCGCGGGGCCCAACGGCAGCGGCAAAACCAGCTTGCTTCGCATGCTGTGCGGCCTTCTCGCCCCCGAATCGGGGGAAATCCGCTGGGGCGGGGAACCGATTCGCAGTCTGGGCGACGAATACTTCGCAAAGCTGCATTATGTGGGGCACTTGAACGGGATCAAGGATGAGCTGAGCGCCCGAGAAAACCTGGAAATCTTTGCCGGGCTCGCAGGCGAGCCGATCGGCGAGGGGCAGGTGCTCGAGGCGTTGCGCCGGTTGGGTCTGGGCGGGCGTGAGGATTTTCCGGTGAAATGGTTGTCCCAAGGGCAGAAGCGGCGCGTGGCCCTCGCCCGCTTGACCCTTGTGGAACGCCCTTTGTGGGTTCTGGATGAGCCTTTCGCCGGCCTGGACCAGGAAGCGATCGCCCTGGTGCAAGGGTTTGTGGAAAAGCACCTGGAACAAGGGGGGCTGGCAGTGGTGACTACCCACCAGGAGATGCAGATCCGGGGCAGCCGGGTGCAACAGCTCCGGCTTGGCGGGTAAGCGATGCTAGCCGCTTTGCGCTGGGTGGTGGTGCGCGATCTGACGCTTGCCCTGCGGCAGCGCTCGGACGTGATGACGACCTTGTTTTTTTTTGTCATCGTGGTGAGCCTCTTTCCCCTGGGCGTAGGACCGGAACTGGATAAGCTGCGGCCGCTGGCGGCTGGGGTAGTATGGGTGGCGGCGCTGCTTGCTTCCATGCTCTCCCTAGGACGAGTGTTCGCCCATGACTTTACGGACGGCAGCCTGGAACAGTTGTTGATCGCTCCCCAACCCCTTTCCCTGCTGGTGCTGGGAAAGATTATTGCCCACTGGATCGTCTCCGGCGCCCCGCTGGTGGTCCTGTCGCCGCTCCTTGGCTTGCAATATGACTTGGGTGGAGAACCCCTCGCGGTACTGATTTTATCCCTGCTCCTCGGCACGCCGGTGTTGTCGGCAATTGGCGCAATCGGCGCTGCCCTTACCCTGGGTTTGCGCGGCGCCAGCGTCCTGGTGGCCTTGCTGGTGCTGCCCTTGTACGTCCCGGTGCTGATTTTCGGCGCAGGGGCGGTCGATGCGGCAGCCTCAGGGTTGGGCATCGAGGGTCATTTGTCCCTTCTGGGAGCCTTTTTACTGCTGTCATTGGCCCTTTCGCCCTGGGCGGCCGCCTTGGCCCTACGAGTCTCCATGGAGTGAGCAAGCATGGGGCGTGTGAAAATCAACTGGTTCAAGTATGCCTCTCCCGTCA
>FWWM01000611.1_pt1 | contig 118418 bp, 116 predicted proteins | sample 2228351 | NCBI WGS metagenome assembly FWWM01 (sample SAMEA103939774, study PRJEB20133) | metagenome
GGCATCATGATCGGGCAACTCTTAAGTGCGACACGTGAACAAACCGCTGCACTCAAACTGCGGACCGTCTGAAATGTGAGTTTCTCAGGGACGACTAGTTGACAACCGGCTTGCCCTGCGGCATGCCGGGAATTGGTGAACTGATGGACGGCGCGATGCAGCAGGCGCCGCAGCCGGGGCGGCAGTTCATGGCTGTTTGCTATGAAAACAGGAGCTGCTCACGCTCGTGCAGTATGAGCTGGTGGCCGATTCAGTCATTCAAACGGCGGCTGGCGTCCAGCACCTGGGTGATCACGGCCTGCACGCTGCTGCGGTGTTTGTCGTTGATGAGTTCGCCCTGGGCATCGAAGGCGTCGCCCGCATGACCGAGTGCAAACGCACGTGGCGCGACCCAGCATTGCGCGTTCAGCAGCAGCGGCGCCAGATGGCTTTGTGAACGCAGGCCACCGAGCGCGCCTGGCGAGGCGCTGAGCATGCCGACGACCTTGCCGCTGAAAGACTTGAAGCCCTCCTGCCAGGCCGGGTCGCCCTTGACCGGGCTGGAAACCCAGTCGATGGTGTTTTTCAGCAGGGCGGTGTAGCTGCCGTTGTACTCGGGTGAGCAGATGATCCAGGCCGGGTGCTCGAATAGCATCTGCTTGAGTTTCATCACGTCGGCCGGCGTGCCCTGGGCTTCCAGGTCGGCGTTGTACATCGGGATATCGAAGTCGGCCAGCTCGATATGGGTGACCGCTGCGCCAGCGGCACGCGCCAGCCCGGCGGCGGCGTGGGCCAGCTTGCGGTTGAAGGACGCCAAGCGGGTGCTGCCGGCAAAAATCAGGAGTTTGGGGGGTGTGCTCATGGCCTGATTTCACCACAGGGCGTGGGGGGAAGCCGGTTGCGGTGGGCTGGGCGTCGCAAACCGGTTAAAATGTACAAAACATCCTATTTTGTACAAAATGCACACCATTCCTCTCAGTGAATTCCGCGCCCATGCCTCCGCCATGATCGATCTGGTCGAGCAGGGGGAAACCGTGCGGATTTTGCGCCATGGCAAGCTGGTCGCTGAACTGGTCCCACCCAAACCGGAGTCGCCGGCGAAGCCCCCGAGCTGGAAGCGGCCCATCACGCCGCTGAATATCGTGCGTCCCGACGGGAAAACCGGGGCCCAGCTGATCATTGAAGAGCGCGAAGGCGGCTGGTGATGCGTATCCTGTTCGACACCTCGGCGCTTTACAAGCGCTACAACATCGAGACGGGCCGTGACCAGGTGCTCGCCGCGGGCGATCGTGCCACTGAAGTGGTGGTGGCAGCGCACTGCAAATCCGAAATTGCCTCGGCGCTCAACCGCAACCGCCATGACGGCTTTCTCAATGCCGAGGACTACGGTCGCATCATGCGCGACGTGCAGGGCGATTTTGCAGACTTTACCCTGGTGGCGCTGGATGCCCAGGTCGAGGCGCATTCGATTTCCGCCATGGAAATGAGCCGCTTGCGCGCCATGGATGCGCTGCACATAGGCACTGCGCAGGCGGCCCGGGTGGACCTGTTCGTCACCGCCGACCGCCGGCAGGCGCTGGTTGCGCAGGCTGTCGGCCTCAAAACGGAACTGATTGCGGCCTGATACGCTGCGCCCTGAAAGACAAGCATGTTTTACCCGCAAGAATTTGACGTGATCGTGGTCGGTGGCGGCCATGCCGGCACTGAGGCTGCGCTGGCTGCCGCCCGCATGGGCTGCAAGACCCTGCTGCTGACGCACAACATCGAGACCCTGGGCCAGATGAGCTGCAACCCGTCCATAGGCGGTATCGGCAAGGGCCACCTGGTCAAGGAGGTCGATGCCATGGGCGGCGCGATGGCGCTGGCCACCGACGAAGGCGGCATCCAGTTCCGCATCCTCAACAGATCCAAGGGCCCGGCCGTGCGCGCCACGCGGGCGCAGGCCGACCGCATCCTGTACAAGGCGGCGATACGCCGCATGATCGAAAACCAGCCCAATCTCTGGCTGTTCCAGCAGGCGGTGGACGATTTGATGGTGGAGGGCGACCGGGTCGTTGGCGCTGTGACCCAGGTCGGCATCAAGTTCCGCTCGCGCACCGTGGTGCTGACGGCCGGTACCTTCCTGGACGGCAAGATTCATGTGGGCCTGCAGAACTATGCAGCCGGCAGGGCGGGCGACCCGCCGGCGGTGTCGCTCTCGGCGCGGCTGAAAGAGCTCAAGCTGCCGCAGGGCCGGCTCAAGACCGGCACGCCGCCGCGCATCGACGGGCGCAGCATCGACTTCAGCCAATGCACGGTGCAGCCGGGCGACGGCATGCCCGGCGGCACGCCCGGTGCGGTGCCGGTGTTCAGCTTCATGGGCGGGCAGATCGCCCACCCCCGGCAGATGCCATGCTGGATCACCCACACCAACGAGCGCACCCACGAGATCATCCGCTCGGGTTTTGACCGCAGCCCCATGTTCACCGGCAAGATCGACGGCGTTGGCCCGCGTTATTGCCCGAGTGTGGAAGACAAGATCAACCGCTTCGCCGGCAAGGAAAGCCACCAGATTTTCCTCGAGCCTGAAGGCCTGTCCACCCACGAGATTTATCCCAACGGCATCTCGACCAGCCTGCCTTTCGACATCCAGTACGCGTTGGTGCGCTCCATGGCCGGCATGGAAAACGCCCACATCCTGCGGCCCGGCTACGCCATCGAGTACGACTACTTCGACCCGCGTTCGCTCAAGACCAGTTTCGAGACCCGCCAGATCGGTGGCCTGTTCTTCGCCGGCCAGATCAATGGCACGACCGGGTATGAGGAGGCGGCGGCCCAGGGCATGTTTGCCGGCATCAACGCCGCCTTGCAGTGCCAGGGCAAGGCGGCCTGGTTGCCCAAGCGCGACGAGGCTTACCTTGGGGTGCTGGTGGACGACCTGATCACCAAGGGCGTGACCGAGCCTTACCGCATGTTCACCAGCCGGGCCGAGTTCCGTTTGATGCTGCGGGAGGACAACGCCGACATGCGCCTGACCGAAAAGGGCAGGGAACTGGGGCTGGTCGATGATGCCCGCTGGGATGCCTTCAACCGCAAGCGCGACGCTGTTTCACGTGAAACAGAACGCCTGCGCTCCATCTGGGTCAACCCGCGCAGCCTGCCGGCGGCCGAAGCTGAACGGGTGCTGGGCAAGGCGATCGAGCATGAATACAACCTGCTGGATTTGCTGCGCCGGCCGGATGTGGACTACGCCGCGCTGATGTCGCTGGAGGGCGGCAAGTATGTGAACCCCGATCTGGCGCCCGTCGATGCGGCCGGTGTTCCACGTGAAACATCGGCCAGCGCCGACCTGGCGCGCAGCGTGATCGAGCAGATCGAAATCGCCGTCAAATACGCCGGCTACATCGACCTGCAGAAAACCGAGGTGGAGCGCGCCTCACATTACGAGAACCTCAAGCTGCCGGCCGACCTGGACTACCTGCAAGTGTCGGCCCTGAGCTTCGAGGCGCGCCAGACCCTGGCCAAACACCGGCCGGAAACCCTGGGCCTGGCCTCGCGCATTTCCGGCATCACGCCGGCCACCATCTCGCTGCTGCTGGTGCACCTGAAAAAGAACCTCTGGAAAAACACGGTTCCGCTCAAAACCACCGAACAGGCCGACGCCTGATGCGGCCGCGTGAACAGGATTTGCGTGCCGGGCTGAAGGCCTTGCAACTGGACCTGAGCGACGCCCAGGTCGGCCAGTTGCTGGACTACCTGGACCTGATCGCCAAGTGGACGCAGGTCTACAACCTGACGGCGGTGCGCGATCCGGCCGAGATGTTGACGCACCACCTGCTCGACAGCCTGGCAGTCATCGCGCCCTTGCGACGGCATCTGGCCCAGGCCGGCCTGGAGAAGGCCAGCCTGCTGGACGTCGGCGCCGGCGCCGGGTTGCCGGGCGTGGTGATTGCGATTTGCTGCCCCGACGTCGATGTGAGCTGTGTGGACACGGTGGCCAAAAAAGCCGCGTTTATCAAGCAGGCGGCGCTGGCCCTGAAGCTGCCGAATCTGACCGGCGTCCATGCCCGGGTCGAAACCATCAGCCAGCCCTTTGACGTGATCTGCTCGCGGGCCTTTGCCTCGCTGCATGACTTCACGCAGTGGTCGGCAGGTGCGCTGGCACCCCACGGTGTCTGGCTGGCCATGAAGGGCAAACATCCGGCCGATGAAATCGCCGCGCTGCCGGCTTCGGCCGGGGTGTTTCACGTGGAACAGTTGCGGGTGCCGGGGCTGGATGCCGAACGTTGCATCGTCTGGATGCGACAAAAAACCACGGCGTGAACCGTCCCGCGCGCTGTTTCGGACGGGAAACGTAAAGCCAGTCCAGCCCCTGACGTAAACTCACGCCTCACTCCGGGGATTTTTATGCTGGGCTCTTTTGCTGGCGTCGCTGATTACGGCGCTTTTGTCATCGCCATCATTGTTTTTTTGCTGATTCCCGGGCCCGGCAACCTGGCGCTGATCACTTCCACCAGCAAGGGCGGCATCCCGGGCGGACTGGGCGCGACCTTCGGCGTGATCGCCGGTGACCAGGTCCTGCTCTGGGCGGCCGTGGCCGGTGTGTCGGCCGTGATGGCCGCCTACCCGACGGCTTTTCACGTCGTCCAGTGGGCCGGCGCTTTTTACCTGGCCTGGCTGGGCCTCAAGATGCTGCTGGCCAAACCCGGCGACGCGCCCATCCTGCAGATCAAGCCGCGGCATTACTTCCGCCAGGCCCTCTTGATCACCTTGCTGAACCCCAAGGCGATTGTTTTCTACATGGCGTTTTTCCCGCTGTTTGTGGACCCGGCGCAGCACCAGGGTTTGACCACCTTCGCGGTGATGGCCGCGACGATTGCCGCCCTGACATTCCTGTACGGCCTGAGCTCGGTGCTCATCACCCACTTCCTGGCCGAGCGCATCCGTTCCAGCCCCAAAGTCACCAGCCTGCTGAACAAGGCGGCGGGCGTGTTCCTGATCGGCTTCGGCATCAAGCTGGCCGTTTCCAAGTAATTCCGCATCGACAAAGAAGAACAACAGATGGCCAAGATATTTTGTGTTGCCAACCAAAAGGGGGGGGTGGGCAAAACCACCACCACCGTCAATCTTGCCGCCGGTCTGGCCAAGGTCGGGCAGCGTGTGTTGATGATCGACCTGGACCCGCAGGGCAATGCGACCATGGGCTCGGGCGTGGACAAACGCAAGCTGGAACTCACGGTGTATGACGTGTTGCTCGAATCGGCCTCGATTGCCGAGGCGCGTGTGCACAGCGAGAAATGCGGCTACGACGTGCTGGGCGCCAATCGCGAACTGGCCGGCGCCGAGGTCGAGCTGGTCGAGGTCGAGCGCCGCGAAAAACGCCTGAAGCTGGCGCTGGCCGCCGTCGCCGACAACTACGATTTCGTGCTGATCGACTGCCCGCCCTCGCTCAGCATGCTGACGCTCAACGGCCTGTGCTGCGCCCATGGCGTGATCGTGCCCATGCAGTGCGAGTACTTCGCGCTCGAAGGCCTGACCGACCTGGTCAACACCATCAAGCAGGTGCACGCCAACCTCAACAAGGACCTGGCCATCATCGGCCTGCTGCGCGTGATGTTCGACCCGCGTATCACCCTGCAGCAGCAGGTCAGCGACCAGCTCAAGGAGCATTTCGGCGACAAGGTCTTCAACACCGTGATTCCGCGCAATGTGCGGCTGGCCGAGGCGCCGAGTTACGGCCTGCCCGGCGTGGTGTTCGACCCGGCCTCCAAGGGCGCGTTGGCTTTTGTGGCGTTTGCCGAAGAGATGGTCCAGCGCATCAAGGCCATGTGATGGTGACATTCAAGCAGAAAGTGCCTGCAAGCCGCATGCAACAACCGTACGCAGCTCCTGAAATCATAGCAATCCAGGGCTGTCAGCGATGAAACCGGCGAATGTCCTGGTGCTGCCGGGCTGGCAAAACAGCGGTCCCGGCCACTGGCAAAGCCTGTGGCAAACCACCCACGGCTACCAGCGCGTGGAGCAGCACGACTGGATGCAGCCGCTGCGCGGCGACTGGATCGCCCGGCTGGAAGAGGTGGTGCTGGACAGCGATGAAGCGGTGGTGCTGGTGGCGCACAGCCTGGGCTGCATCCTGACCGCCGCCTGGGCGGCGCATTCCCGCAACACCCATCGCGTCAAGGCTGCGCTGCTGGTGGCACCGCCCGATGTGGACCGCGAGGAAGTGCGGCAGTTGCTGACCAGCTGGGCGCCGGTGCCGATGAAAACGCTGCCTTTCCCGTCGGTGCTGCTGGCCAGCAGCCGCGATCCCTATTGCCGGCCGGACCGCGCGCGGGAGTTCGCCGCCGCCTGGGGATCTGACTTTGCCGAGGTGGGGCCGCTGGGTCACCTCAATGCCGACAGCGGCCTGGGCGACTGGCCCGAAGCCCATGCGCGGCTGGAAGCCCTGATGGCCTTGCCGGGCCAAGCCGCATGAAACACGCTGCGCTGTGGCTGGCGCTGCTGGCCGTGCTGGCCGCTCCGGCGCGCGCCGAACCCGATGAAGAGCGGCTTGGCAAGGCGCAGGACTATCCGCTGGGCACGGCCGCCACCTGGTACTACAACCCCTACCGCGTCGGCGCCTGGTCGGCGCTGGACAAGGTGCCCGGTGTGCGCACACGCCCGGTGGCGCGCGCGCCGCAGGCCAGTGCCTTGCCGCGCGCCGTGCAAGCGCCGGCCATCGGCTACCGCTACCGCAACATCCGCTACAGCGTGGCCGACTACCTCGAGCGCCAGCGCGCCACCGGCCTGCTGGTGCTCAAAAACGGCGAGATCGTCGCCGAACATTACCGCTACGGCCGCAAGGACGATGCGCGTTTCCTATCATTCTCGATGGCCAAAAGCATCACCTCGCTGCTGGTCGGCCAGGCCCATGCGCGCGGCCTGATTGCCTCACTGGACGACCCGGCTGAAAAATACGTCCAGGCGCTGGCCGGCAGCCCGTATGGCGCCACCACCGTGCGGCAGCTGCTGCGCATGAGTTCCGGGCTGACCTTCACCGAGCGTTACGACGGCACGGACGACATCTCGCGGCTGTCGCGTGCCGGCGCAGGTGCGCCGGGCGCCGGCTCGCCGCTGGACGTGTTGCGCTCCATCACCGCGCGCCACAGCCCCGCCGGCGACAAATTTGTCTACGCCAGTGCCGAAACCGATGTGCTGGGCCGGGTGCTGGCGGCGGCTACCGGCAAATCCGTGGCCGAGCTGACCAGCGAGTGGCTCTGGAAACCCATGGGTGCCGAACACGAGGCTTTCTGGCGCATCTCCAGCGACGGCCAGGAGCAGGCCTATGGCGCTTTCAATGCCAGCCTGCGCGACTGGGGCCGGCTCGGCCTGCTGCTGGCGAACGACGGCAAGGCGGGCGCGCAGCAGCTGGTGCCGGCAGACTACCTGCTGGACGGCACCGACCCGGCGCGCCAGCCCGAAGCCTTCAGGCCGCGCAAGGCCACGCCGTATTTCGGCTATGGCTACCAGTTCTGGCTGCTGCCGATGAAGCAGCGGTCCTTTGTCATGCAGGGCATCCACGGCCAGGGCCTGTACGTGCAGCCGTCCAGCGGCCTGGTGATGGTGCTGACCTCGGTCTGGGAAAGCGCCAGCGGCCGGCAGGACCCGCAGCCGCATGAAGAACGTGACGCCCTGTGGCGCGGCGTGTTGCAGTCGCTGGGCGGCAGCACGGCCGAATAAAACCCGAATACGAAAGGAAGGAAAACACATGGTCACCAAAAAACCCAAGGGCCTGGGCCGCGGCCTGCAGGCCCTGCTGGGCCCCACCGTCGGCGAGTCCGCCAACGTGCTCGAAAACGGCGCCGGCAGCGCGAGCAGCCCGGGCCAGCCGGCCTCGCTGCTGCTGACCGACCTGGTGGCCGGCCAGTACCAGCCGCGCACCCGCATGGACGAGGGCGCGCTGTACGAACTCGCTGAAAGCATCAAGGTGCAGGGCATCATGCAGCCGATTCTGGTTCGTCGCCTGAGCTCGGGCGCCAACGACGGCAAGTACGAAATCATTGCCGGCGAGCGGCGTTTCCGCGCCGCAAAAATCGCCGGGCTGGACAGCGTGCCGGTGCTGGTGCGCGACGTGCCGGACGAGTCGGCCGCCGCCATGGCGCTGATCGAAAACATCCAGCGCGAGGACCTGAACCCGCTGGAAGAAGCCCAGGGCCTGCAGCGCCTGGTCAAGGAGTTCGGCCTGACGCACGAGCTGGCGGCGCAGGCCGTGGGCCGCTCGCGCAGCGCTGCGTCCAACCTGCTGCGCCTCTTGAACCTGGCCGATCCGGTGCAGACCATGCTGATGGCCGGCGACATCGACATGGGCCATGCGCGCGCGCTGCTGAGCCTGGACCGCGCTACCCAGATCACCGCCGGCAACCAGATCGCCGCCAAAAAACTCTCGGTGCGCGAGGCCGAAAGCCTGGTGAAAAAACTGGGCGCCGAGTTTTCGCTGAAGCCGCAAAAAGCCGCCAAGGAAAAGTCACGCGACACGCGCCGCGTCGAGGAAGAACTGGCCGACCTGCTGATGGCCGACGTGGAAGTGCGCGTGAAGAAGCAGGTCAAGCGCAATGGCCGGCGCGAAGACACCGGCGAAGTCGCCATCCAGTTTGCCTCGATGGAGGAGCTCAACGGCCTGATCGAACGCCTGCGCGGCACAAAATAGGGAGCTGCGTCTTCCGGTTTCGACGGAGCGGGTGCGCCGCCGTCCTACGCCAGGAGGGGTGGCAACAGGCGGGTGCGCGGCCGGGACCGCAGACATCATGGGGGCATTGAAAATTTCAGACCCACCCCATGAATCCCACCGCCGCCCATCCGATCTCCCGTCCCTCTCTGGCCCTGCTGGGCACCGAGCCCTGGCGCGCTGCCTATGAGTTTGTGCAGCACAAAATCGTCCGCAAGGCGCCCATGCCGCGCGGCGACGGGCATCCGGTGATCATCTTTCCCGGCCTGGCCACCGATGGCGTGGCTGTGGCGCCGCTGCGCGACCATTGCCGGGCGCTGGGCTACAGCGCGATGGACTGGGGCCGCGGCTTCAACACCGGGCCGCAGGGCGACATCGACAGCTGGCTGGCGGCGCTGGCCGATCATGTGTCGGATTTGCTCGCCGGGCATTCGCAACGCGCCACGCTGATTGGCTGGAGCCTGGGCGGCATTTACGCGCGCGAGCTGGGCAAGATGATGGCGCCGCGGCTGCGCCAGGTCATCACCATCGGCACGCCGTTCAATGGCGCGCCTGAACACACGCACGCCGGCTGGCTGTTCCGGCTGCTCAACGGCGCTGCGCCGGCCAGCGACCCGGCCCTGAGCCTGCGCCTGCGCACCCCGCCGCCCGTGCCGACCACGTCAATCTACAGCCGCTCCGACGGGGTGGTGGCCTGGCAAAGCTGCCGCCACGACAAAACCGGCGCGCAGGTCCGCGATGTGGAGGTCAAGGGCAGCCACATCGGCATGGGCTGGAACCCGGCAGTGCTGCGTGTGGTGGCCGAACGGCTCGCGTCGCCGGAGGCGAACCGATCCCGGGTTCAGCGGTAGCGGTTGAAAAACGCGATCATGCGCTCGGTCGCGTCTTTGGTGATCCCCGCGTCATAGCGGTAGGTCATGGTCTGGCCGCTGTTGGTGCGGTAGACAAAGCCGTTGTTTTCCGCCTTGTCCCAGCCGTGCGTGGTGCCGGGGTAGATGTGCCAGTGCACGTCCTTGCCGTCAGCCTTCATCTGATCCAGCAAGGGGAAGCAGGTGGCGGGCGGTGTTTCGATGTCGAGTTCGGCCATCAGCAGCAGGATGGGCCGGTCGCTGTCGGCGGACAACATCGGCATGTAGGTCGCCTGGGCCTGGCCGCCGGCGTAGGGCGTGGCGATGGTGCAGCTGCCGTAATTGGCCACCGTGGCGCGAAACCGGGCGGCGGACTTGAACTCCTGCGCGCCTTCAGGGCTGGCCAGCAGCGCGGCGGCCATGCCGCCGTAGGAATAACCGGTCTGGAAGATGCGCTTGCTGTCGATGTAGGGCAGGCTGAGCAGGTGGGCCAGGGCGTCGTAGGCATCCCTGGCGAACTCGGCGGGCAAGGGTTCACTGACGCCGGTTTTGTAGCCGCGCGGGCCGAAGGTATCGACCACCAGCACGGCGAAACCTGACTCGATCAAGGCCTTGGCATGCACCCGCAGATGTTCCGACACGCCCTTGGTCTGACTGATGACGACGGCGGGGAAGGGGCCGTTGCCTTCGGGGGCATACACCTTGTTGGCCAGCGACTGGACGCGGGTGAAGGTGCCCAGTGTCCCGCGCCCGGGGTCGAAGCTCAGGGGCTTGGCACTGACCAGCCAGCGCATTTTGGCCGGATCTATGCCCGGCCCATCGATGCCACACGCGCGCCGCAGCATGGCGCCTGCCAGCGGGCCGGCGCCATAGGGATCGGTGAGTTTTCGGCTGCTGGCCAGTTCCATCGTGACCTGAACCGCTGCCTGCCTTCTTTCAGCCTCCGATATCGTGCAATAGACCTTGAAATCCGGAAACTTGCTGCGCACGGTGTCATAAATGAGCCGGACTTCGGCTTCGCTGGCAGCGTAGGCCGGCGCCAGCAGGCTGGCCAGCGCCAGCAACAGCGATGCCAGCAAACGCGAGGGTGTGGTGGTGGTCATCAGGCGGTTTGGCAGGCCTCAGCCGCCGCGGCACTCGCGCCCGACTTTCTGGCCGGCCTCACCGCCGACGGCTTGCGGGTTGCCTTTGATCCTGCCGGAGCCCATCAGGCCCATCACGGCGTCCGTCGAGGCCTTGCGGATGCCGTCCGGCCCCTTCTGGCACAGGGACTTGAGGTCGGGATTGGCCGCCTTGATGGCGGTGACCACGGCATCGACCTCGGCGGGATCGGCGCCTTGCGCGATGACCGGCAGTGCCACTGCCAAAACGCTCACCGCCAGCAACTGTTTGAACATGTCTTCTCCCCAGGTTGTTAATGACAGATTCATCCTAGCAAGGGGCCTATGAGATTCAAATCCCATATTCATGTCAGCCCGCGCTCCAGGGCTTGAGGATCACCAGCAGCGCCACTGCGATGATGGCAGCCAGCGTGAGCCCGGGCACCCAGCGCACCGAGGCCGGCGGCTGTGCCACCTGTCCGGCCAGCAGCCGGCGCAGGCTGGCCGACTGGTTGCCGTGCAGGCCCGAAAGCACAAACACGACGGTGAACTTGGCCCACAGCCAGGGCGCAGTGTGCCAGCCGCCCATCACCAGCAGCGTCAGGCCCAGCAGCCAGACCAGAGCCAGCGCCGGCGTGGTGATGCGCCGGTCCCAGCGGTAGATGGCTGCGAGCAAGGGCTGGCCGCTGGCAGGCGCGCCGTGCACGCGTTGTGCGGCCAGCGCGACCGCCAGCCCCAGCATGCCGCCCACCCAGGTCAGCACGGCGGCGAGGTGAAAAGACTTGATCAGCAGATACAGCATGGGGCTCCTTGTGATGACCGGCCGCTGCGCCAGCCCGACCGCCCAGAGTGTAAGGACGGAAGATGGCAGCACCGCCGTGACATTGGCCGTGAACCTTGATGCTGTGGGGAGGCAGACCCCGCAAACGCGGGGGTGACGCCGCGCAGGCTCTCCGTTATCGTCACCAAATGTTACGTTTTAACGGCCCCGCCATGAAACACCTTGCCCTTCGCCTGTTGCCACTTGGTGCGGCGCTCGCCTCCGCAGTCGCGGCTGCCCAGACCATAGACCGTGTCAAGCTGACCGACAACGAGCTCAGCTGCCAGCAGATGTACGCCGAGGCCCAGCAGATGGAGGACGTCATCAAGCTGGCCGGTCCCGGCCTGCCGCCGGTGGCGCCACCTGCCGTGGCGGCCGCCCCCCTGGCGCCGGCGATGCCGCTGTCGGCCGTGCAGCAGGCGGTGCTCAACCATCCCAATAATGCCAAGCTCACGCCTGAGCAGAAGGCGACGCTGATCGCCCAGACCGGCATGGCCGAAGCGCGCGGCAACGCCGCCGTCGGCGCGCTGTATGCCGGCGCGCCCAGCGCCGCCGCGTTGCATGGCGCGGTGGCCAGCGATCCTGGCGTGCAGGCGGCCATCGCGCGGGCGCGGGCCTCGGGCATGTCGGAAGCGCAAATCGCCGCCACTGTCGGCGCCGGCATGCAGCGCAGCGGCGTGCCCGTGTTGGCGGGGCCGGCCTATGCACAGGCCGGTGGCCTGGCCAGCATGTTCGGCGCGCTCGCGGGCGCCGGGGGCGCCAGGGCGCCAGCTGCTGCCGCACCTGTGCTTGCGCCGACGCCAGCCCCCGGCAACGCCGGCCTGGGCGCCCAGGCCTCGGCCCGCAAGGTGCATCTGACCACCCTGTTTCTCGCCCGGGGCTGCAAGCTGGCTGACGTCAGCAAGTAAGCCCTTGCTTATCTTCTACCCCATATTTTGAAAGCCTTGCCATGAAACTGATTCCAATTGCCGCTGCTCTGGTCCTCTGCGCCGCAAGCGCCCATGCCCAGACCATAGAACGCGTGAAGATGAGCGACAACGACCTGAACTGCCAGCAGGTGTATGACGAGATCCGGCAGATGGAGGCGGTGATGACCCGCGTCAGCGCGCCAGCCACTGCCGCCGCAGACCCGGCTGCCGCCCCCTCTGCCGTGGGCGCGCAAATGGCCGGCGCCGTGGCACAGCAGGCGCTGGCGACCAGCGGCTTCGGCGGCTTTGGGGGCCTGGGCGGCATGCTGAGCGGGCTGGTCCAGGCGGCCGGCGCGCAACAGGCCCAGCAGCAGGCCGCCGCACAGCAAAGCGGTGCGCTGCAGGCGCAGCAAAATGCGGTGTTGATGCAACAGGCCCAGGGCCGCAAGGAACACCTGACCACGGTGTTCCTGTCCAAAGGGTGCAAGATGAGCGACGTCGCCAAATAACATCCGCCCATGCTGACTTCCGCCCTGCCGGCAAGCACCGGTTCATTGTTGCCGCCGTTCGATGGCGCCGCGCCGGCGGTGCTGTCCAGCAACGGCTTGTTCGAGCGGGCGCTGATTGTCGAGGACCTCGACGAGCCGCGCGAGTGGCTGGCCGACCTGCTGCCGCAGGCGTTGCCCAGCGTGCGGCAAGTCGATGCGGTGGCCACGCTGGCGCTGGCGCGCGAACGCATGCGCGAACACGCCTACGGTCTGGCGCTGGTGGACTGGGGCCTGCCCGACGGCACCAGCGAAGGCCTGATCGCCGAACTGGTGGCTGCGCGCCCCGGTGCGGTGGTGATCGTGGCGACCATCCATGACGACGACATGCATGTGTTTCCGGCCCTGCGCGCGGGCGCTTCGGGCTACATCCTCAAATCGCAGCCCCAGGCCGTGGTGATGGCGCAGTTGCGCCGCATCGAGCTCGGCGAGCCGGCGCTGTCGCCGTCGATCGCGGTGCGCGTGCTGCAGCATTTCCGTGCGGCGCAGGGGGCGCTGCCGGCGGCGGCCGTAGCGGGTGCTGGCCCGGCCGAACTGCGCCAGCTGACCGATCGCGAGATCGATGTGCTGCGGCTGATCGCCAAGGGTTACAAGGCACCCGAAGTGGCGGTGCTGCTGGGCCTGACCGCGCACACGGTGAGCAGCTATGTGCGCGACATTTACCGCAAGCTGGGCATTTCCTCGCGCGCCGAGGCCACCCTGGAAGCGGCGCGCCGCGGCCTGGTGGCCTGAGGCGCGCCGGCCCTCAGTCCGCCATCGGCAGGACCAGGCGCACCAGGCAACCGGTCGCCGGCGGGGCGTGGTTGACCACCTCCAGCTGCGCGCCGATTTGCCCGGCGCGATACGCCATGTTTTTGAGGCCGCGCGCGCCGCTGCGTGCGGCTTGCCCCGCCAGTCCGGCGCCATCGTCAGCGATGTCGATCTGCAGCCGGTGCGTCCCCTCCGGACCGGGAAACACGCCGGCGCGCAGCGTCATCCTTTTGGCGCGCGAGTGTTTGACGACGTTGGTGGTGGCCTCCTGCAGGATACGCATCACGTGCAGGGCGGCTTCGCTGCCCAGGTTCACCTGGTCCAGCGAGTCGTCCATCTGCCACTCGAGCTGTACCCCGGCAGCGGCCAGGCGCGCGTCCCAGCGGTTGCGCCAGGCCGCCAGCGCCGCGGGCAGGTAGTGGCTGGTGTCGGTGCTGTCCATCAGCAGGCGCAGCTCGTCGAGGCCGTCCTGCAACGATTGCGCGAGCTGCTCGCGGCTCAGTGCGCCGCGCTCCACGCCGCGCAGCGCGGTCATCAGTTGCGCGCCCAGACCATCGTGCATCTCGCGCAGCAGGCGCTCGCGTTCCTGCGCGCGCGCCGCCTCCCGTGCGCTGGCGATTTCCGTGTTGCGCAGCTGGGTGTAGCTGCGCTCGAGCTCCCCTGATTTGGCGGCCACGCGCCGCTCCAGCTCCTCGTTGCTGCGTTCGGCGCGGCCCAGGGTCATCACCACATACTCGCCGGACATCAGCGCGTAGCCCACCAGTACCGCGACGAAGCCCCAGAACACCCAGGCGTTGGCGGTCGGTGGCAGCGCGCCGCTGACCACCATCAGGTCGTGCACCACGCAGACCACCAGCACGGCCAGGCAGGCCAGCAGGGCCGCGGCATGGCGCCTGGCCAGCAGCTGGCGGCGGCGCCAGATCGCCACGCCCAGCCAGCAGATCATGCCGGTGCCGGCGATCTGCGCGACGCTGCGCGCCACGATGGCGCCGCGCTGCGCCAGCTCCGCGGCGCCGAAGCCGATCAGCGCCAGCAGCGTGACACCGGCCAGCACCGACAGGTAAAAACGCTGGCTGAAACGCAGCAGGTGCAGCACGGCGGCGGTGATGGTGGCGGCGGCCAGCAGGGCGTTCACCGCGTTGAGCTGCTCGTAGACCAGCGGCCGGCCGGGCACGGTGTTGTCGTAATAAATCAGTCCGCGCATGCCCCACAAGGCGCAGGCCGCAGCCAGCCACAGCAGGTTCAGGTCGCGCCGGCGCGGCAACCACAGCAGCAGCGCCATCAGGCCCAGCACCAGCACCACGCCCGAAGCGGCATCGGCATAACCGACCACGTCACGCACGGCGTCGGTGTGCTGCGGCAGCAGGGCATGGGTGGGGCCGAGCGCCAGCTGCACCAGACCGGTGGCGATATAGGGCAGGGTCTGCAGCTCGATGACGACGCTGGTGGTTCCTGGGGGCAGGGCAAACAGTGCCGGAATGCGGCCGTTGTAGCTGCTGTCCATGTCGGCGGTCTCGCCGGGACCGGTCCGGGCGCGCTGGTTGGCGCTGAGCAGTCGCAGCGGCACCCCGCCGGCCTGCACGCGGTAGGGCGCGCCGGCCCGGAAAACCCACAGCGCCGCTGCCGGCACCCGGGCGCAGGCGCTGACATCGATGTCGTAGCGTATGCGCAGGTGCTCGCTGCGCAGGGCCAGCGGCAGCCGGTCCGGCACGCTGACCTGTTCGGGCGCGGGGCCGGCCGGTGCGCCGTCAGACGACCACACACTGCGCTCCGCCCCGGCGACGGCCTGGGTGCCGGCGCAGGGGGCAGGCGCGGCGAAGGCGCTGCCAGCCGCCAGCGCGGCCCAGGCCAGGCCCGCGAGCAGCCCTTGCCAGCGCACTCCCGTCGCCGTCACGGCTTACAGGGTAAAGATCTTGCCCGGGTTCATGATGTTTTTCGGGTCCAGCGCGCGCTTGATGGTGCGCATCATGTCCACCGCGCCGTCGCCGGCCTCGGTGACCAGGAAATCCATCTTGTGCAGGCCCACGCCGTGTTCACCGGTGCAGGTGCCTTCGAGGTCCAGCGCGCGCTGCACCAGCTTGTGGTTCAGCGCTTCGGCAACCTCGCGTTCCTTGGGCTGCGCCGGGTCGATCAGGTAGCCGAAGTGGAAATTGCCGTCGCCTACATGGCCGACCAGGAAGTAGGGGATGCCGCTGGCATCGGCCTCGCTCACCGAGTCGAGCAGGCAATCGGCCAGGCGCGAGATCGGCACGCAGGTGTCGGTCGAAATCGCCTTGCAACCCGGCCGCGACTGGATCGCCGCGAAATACGCGTTGTGCCGCGCGGTCCACAGGCGGGTGCGCTCTTCCGGCGTGCTGGCCCATTCGAAGGCATTGCCGCCGAATTCCGAGGCGATCTCCTGGACCGTCTCCGCCTGCTCCTTGACGCTGGCGGGCGAGCCGTGGAACTCCATCAGCAGCATGGGCTCTTCGCGCAGGCCCAGCTTGCTGTGGGCGTTGACCATACGCACGGTGTTGCTGTCGATCAGTTCGACCCGCGCGATCGGCACGCCGAGCTGGATCACCTGGATGGTGGTGCGCACCGCCGCCTCGATGCTCGGGAAGGAGCAGATCGCGGCGGAAATCGCTTCGGGCAAGGGGTAGAGCTTGACGGTGACTTCGGTGATCACACCCAGCGTGCCTTCGCTGCCGACCATCAGGCGCGTCAGGTCGTAACCGGCCGAGGACTTCTTGGCACGCGTGCCGGTGCGGATCACGCTGCCGTCGGCCGTCACCACCTCCAGCGCGAGCACGTTCTCGCGCATGGTGCCGTAACGCACGGCGTTGGTGCCGCTGGCGCGCGTGGCGCTCATGCCGCCCAGGGTGGCGTCGGCGCCGGGGTCGATCGGGAAAAACAGGCCGGTGCTTTTGACTTCCTCGTTGAGCTGCTTGCGCGTCACGCCCGGTTGCACCGTGACCGTCAGGTCTTCCGCGTTGATGGACAGCACCTTGTTCATGCGGCTCACGTCGATGCTGATGCCGCCCTGCACCGCCAGCAAATGGCCTTCCAGCGAGGTGCCCACGCCAAACGGAATGACCGGCACGTTGAACTGCCCGGCGAGCTTGACCGCATCGGCGACATCGGTGGTGTTTTCGGCAAACACCACCGCGGCCGGTGGTGGCACTGCGAACGAGGATTCGTCGCGGCCGTGCTGCTCGCGCACCACCAGCGCGGTGGAGCAGCGCTCGGCAAAACGCGCTTTCAGCGCATCGATGAGCGCGGCGGGGGTGTCGCGCTGGTGGATCTCGGGAAGCAGGTGGTGGGGCAGGGGTGCGTTCATGGGGTCTCCAGGGTCCAGCGCACAGTTTACGACGTGTGCCCGGTCCTGTCTGCGGGGTGGTCCGCGGCCGGCAGACCCTGCGAATGCGCGCTCAGGAGTTCGCCGCCCGGCTGAACTCCTCGAGTGAAATGAAACTGTCGCGGTTGCTGTCGATCTGCTCGAAGCGTTGCGCCACGGCGGGGAAGCGCTCGGCCTCCTGGCGGGTCAGCTTGCCGTCGCGGTTGAGGTCTGCGCGCTGGAAGGCGGCTTCCAGATCCTGCGGTGTGGCGCGGTTGGCGGGGATGGATGCGCCGGGGGTAGCTTGCGCCCGCACGGCGGTGGCCGACCCGAGCGTCAGCAGCGCCAGCAGCAGCACGCTGCGCATCTCGAAGTTGGGAATAGAATGTTTTTGAAGCCGCATGCCGTCGTTCCTTGAAATGAGTGAGGGCCGATTGCACCGCAGCGCGCGCGGGCCCGCCAGTACTTTTGCAGGGCGTTGCATCGCTGACATCCGGACCGACACCCACACATTTTCTTGCTCCACGTAACGCGGCCGCCGGGCCACTGCGACACCATCGACACACCATGGCCAACCGACTTTCACAAATCGCCACCCGCACCGGGGACAACGGCACGACCGGGCTGGGCGACAACACCCGCGTTTCCAAGGACAGCCTGCGCGTGCACGCCATGGGCGATGTCGACGAGCTCAACTCAAACATCGGCGTGTTGTTGTGCGAAGAGATGCCGGCCGGTGTGCGCGAGCTGCTGGTGGAGGTGCAGCACCAGCTGTTCAACCTGGGCGGCGAGTTGTCGATTCCGGGCTTCGAGCTGCTCAAGCCGGAAGCGGTGATGGTGCTCGACGAAGCGCTGGAAACCTACAACGCCACCTTGCCGCGGCTGGCCGAGTTCATCCTGCCGGCCGGCTCACGTGCCGCCGCGCTGGCGCATGTCTGCCGCACGGTGGCGCGTCGCGCCGAGCGTGCGGTGGTGGCGCTCGACAAGGCCGAAACCCTGAAGGAAGCGCCGCGCCAGTACCTGAACCGCCTGAGTGATCTGCTGTTCGTGTTGTCGCGCGTGCTCAACCGCATGAACGGCGGCGACGATGTCTACTGGAAAAGCGAGCGTCTGGCCCGGGCAGCGGAGAACTGAATCGTCCGCCGCACCGGTTCGTCTTTTACTTGAGCTGCGCCCACTCCTGTGGCAACACGCGTGCCACCACGGTCCACTGCGTTCCTTCCGGACGGAGGATGGCGGCCTCGCCCTCGGCCAGGTGCGGCGGGCCTGCCAGGGCTCGGAACGGTGTGCCGTGTCCAACCAGCCAGCGGTTGCTGCCTGCCGGCACCGGGCCGGCCAGCAGTTGCCTCAGGCCGGGGTAGTCGCCGGCCGAGCCCTCGCGCAGGGTGTTGTCGGGGGTGACGCGGCCCAGCATCAGTTGGGCAGTTTCCATGGTGCGGCACATCGGGCTGGCCAGCGCCTGCACTGGCGGCAGCTTCAGCGTGGCAATGTGCCGTCCGATGGCACGCGCCTGGCTGCGGCCCTGGCTGGACAAGAGGCGCTGGTTGTCACAGTCGTCGTAGTTCCGCATGCCGGCATCGGTTCTGGAAAAGTCTGTGGCCGTGTGGCGAAAATAAATCACGTAGCCGCCCTGGCGCAAGGCACTGGCCAGCTTTGGCAGAGCCACAGCCTGCGCGCTGTCGGGTGCCGAAGAGGCGCTGGGCGCGGGCTGGGCCAGGGCCGCGGTCAGGCTGAGCAGCCCGCCTGCCAGCACCGCAAGGTGCTGGATCGATCGAAGTGCGCGTGGTAGCGAAGTGTGCATGGGTGGTAGACCCGGGCTGGCGCGGTTTGGTTCCGGGCTGTGCGGTGGCCGCCAGGCGCCATCAAAAAAATAGCTGATCGCCCATGCGGGGCGTGGGCTGCAGGCCGGATTTCCTTGTGAAAAGCGCTAGGAGGGCTGCAACATCGCCATGGTGATGCGCGACACACAGGTCAGCTCGCCGGCGTCGTTTCTCATCTCGATCGCCCAGACCTGGGTGCTGCGGCCGATGTGCACCGGGCGGGTGATGCCGGTGACCCAGCCGCTGGTCGTGCCCTTGAGGTGGTTCGCGTTGATGTCCAGGCCGACGGTGCGGTGGCCTTCGGGGGCGGCAAAGGCGGCGCCGCAGGAGCCCAGGGTTTCGGCCAGCACCACGGACACGCCGCCGTGCAGCAGGCCGTAGGGCTGGCGCGTGCGCTCGTCCACCGGCACACGCGCGCGAATGAAGTCGTCGCCGACTTCCAGAAATTCGATGCCCAGGTGCGTCACTGCGCTGTTGGCATTGTTCAGGGTCAGCAGTTCGACAGAGATCGGTCTCTTCCACACGGTCATGGCACATCCAGAAAGGCTTGAATGCCCTGACTATAAAGAGATTGCCGCCTACACTGCCTTCGCGGGCCACTGCCTAGACTTGCGGGTAGGCTGGGGCTGGGGACAACCGAAAGGCATGCATGCAGGTCAGAAACAAATGGATGGTTGCCGGCGGCGTGCTGCTGGCCTTGCTGGTCGGTGGCTGGCTGGCGCTGCTGTTGTTGCTGCCGAGCGACGAGGAACTGGCCGCGAAAGCCTCTGCAGAGTTGCAAGCCCGGCTCGGCGTGCCGGTGGCCGTCGGTTCCCTGGGCTGGCGCCTGTTCCCGGTGCCGGCCGTGGTGCTGCAGGACGTGGCGACCCGCCAGACCCCGCCCATCACCATCAAAAAGCTGACGGTCCATCCCAGCCTGCCGGCCCTGCTCGATGGCCGGCTGCAGTTCGACCGGGCCGATCTCGACGGCGCGGCGCTGCCGCAACTGTCGCTGCGGGCGCTCGACAAGGGGACGGGCCTGGCGCAGGCCAACCCCGACGCCACGCTGCTCGAGCGCCTGGTGTTTCGTGATGTGACCTGGATCTCGCGCCGAGGCATGGCGGTGGTGTTCGAGGGCGAAGTCGACTTCGATCCGGCCTGGCGCCCGCGCGAAGCGCATTTGCGCCGGCCCGGCGTGTCGCCCGTGACCGACCTCCGGCTGACGCGGCAGGGCCAGGAAGACCGCTGGACCACGCAAATCCGCATCGGCGGCGGCACGGCCGACGGCGAGGTGGAAATCAAGACCCGCGACAAGGGCCGGCTGCGCCTGGAGGGCACGCTCAAGCCCCAGGGGGTGGAGGTGGCCAGCGCCATGGCTGCCTTCAACCGCCGTTCCGTCATCTCGGGCGAAGCCTCGGGCGACACCTCGCTGCTGGCTGACGGCAACACGGTGGGGGAACTGGCCCAGACCCTGCACACCAAAACCCTTTTCAGCATGCGCCGCGCGACGCTGCTGCGCTTTGACCTGGACAAGGCGGTGCGCAGCCTCGGCCGGGACTACGCCGGTCAGACCCCGCTGGACAGCGTCAACGGCCAGATGGACACCCAAAACACGCCGCAGGGCATGGTGGTGACTTACACCGGGGTCAAGGCCACCTCCGGCGTGCTGACGGCATCGGGCCAGGCCCGGATTGCCAACCGGCAGATCGAGTCGGAATTCGCCGTCGACCTGGTCGATGGGGTGATCGGTGTGCCGCTGAAGGTTTCCGGCCCGTTTGAGGACGTCAAGGTGTCGGCCCCAGCCGGTGCCGTCGCCGGCGCTGCGGTGGGTACGGCGGTGCTGCCGGGCATAGGCACGGCCATCGGCGCCCGCATCGGCGCCACCCTGGGCAAAATCTTCAGCCCCGATCCCGATCCGCCAAAACCGGCACCTGCGCGTTCAGGAAAACTCTAACGCGCTTGGGCGCCAGCGCTGAAACCCGCGGGAACTGGCGGGTCTTTCCCTGCGCGCAACGGGGGCTTTTGGGTGCTATATTTGGCAGCAATTCATAGCTCGGGCGCTGAGGGGCATTCCGCCCATCCTTCCCGCCTGATCGTTTTGCCATCCACCATGTCCCAGACATCGTCCTCCGCTACGCCTGCAGCCACGCCCCTGGTGCGCGCGCTCGACCAGAACGAGGCCGTCAAGGAAACCGTCGAGCAGTCGGCCAACGAGCTGCTGGTGATCAACGCCGTGCTCAAGCAGGAACTCCCCAACGAGGTTCAGGAGGGCGAGGTGGCGCAGGCCCTGCGCAAGACCGATGAGCTGGAGACCCGGATCCATGAGTCGGCCGAGGACCTGGCCCAGGTCAACCAGGTGCTGGCGCAGGAAATCGACGAACGCGCCGACCTGGAACGCGAATTGGCCCGGACCAAGGCCGAACTGGCCCGGACCAAGTCCGAAACCGCAGACTAAGCCCCGGTTGCCGGGCGGCGATTCAGCAGCGCGTACAGCAGGATCGCGCCGAAGGTGGCGGTGCCTATGCCGCCCAGCGCGAACTGGCCGAACTTCAGCGTGAAATCCCCGGTGCCCAGCACCAGCGTGATGGCTGCCACCAGCAAATTCTTGTTGTCCGAAAAATCCACCTTGTTGTCGACCCAGATCTTGGCGCCGGCTACCGCGATCAGGCCGAACACCACGATGCTCACGCCGCCCATCACCGGGAGCGGAATCGCCTGGATCAGCGCGCCGAACTTGGGGCTGAAACCCAGCAGCAGGGCGATCAGCGCCGCCACCAGAAACACCGCGGTCGAATAGATCCGCGTGGCCGCCATCACTCCGATGTTCTCGGCGTAGGTGGTGACGCCGGTGCCGCCGGCCGCGCCCGAAACCATGGTCGCCACGCCGTCACCGATGAAGGCGCGCCCCATGTAGACATCCAGGTTCTTGCCGGTCATGGCCGTCACGGCCTTGATGTGGCCCAGGTTTTCCGCCACCAGGATGACGGCCACTGGCGCGATCAGCAGCATGGCGTTGAAGGTGAACACCGGTGCGGTGAAGGCCGGCAGGCCGAACCAGGCGGCGTTGCTGATCACCGAGACATCCACCGGTTTGCCCAGGCCCAGGCCATTGGTCAGCAGCGCGTAGATCAGGGTGGCGACAATCAGGCCGACCAGGATCAGCAGCCGCTGCACCATGCCGCGTGTCATCACCGCCACCAGCGCGACGCTGACGAAGGTCACCAGCTGCATCCAGGCGTCGAAGTTGCTGGCCGCCATGTTCTTGACCGGGATGCCCGCCAGGTTCAGGCCAATGACGGCCACCACCGCGCCGGTCACCACCGGCGGCATGAATCGCTCGATCCAGCCCGTGCCCACCATCTGCACGATCGCGCCTATCAGGGTGTAGAGCAGGCCGCAGGCGATGATGCCGCCCAGCGCCACGCCGAGGTTGGCATTCGGCCCCTTGCCGGCATAGGCTGTGGCGGCAATCACCACGCCGATGAAGGCGAAGCTGGAGCCGAGGTAGCTGGGCACCCTGCCGCCGGTCACCACAAAAAAGATCAGGGTGCCGATGCCACTCATCAGGATGGCGATGTTGGGATCGAAACCCATCAGGATGGGCGCGAGCACCGTCGCGCCGAACATCGCGATCACGTGCTGCACACCCATGACCGCGGTCTGCGGCCAGGGCAGGCGTTCGTCGGGCGCAATCACGCCACCTTGCGACAGTACTGCGCTGCTTTTTTCCGTCCAGCTGAACATGCCCATCATCGTCTCCTCATGTTGAAGTGCGGCAATGATAGGGCCTTGCACAGGGATGGTGCATGCTTGCGCTGCGCTTCAGGCCAGAAAGTCGGCAACCTCCTGCAACACCGCGTCGTCCTTGAGCAGGCGGCGATGCCCCAGGTCCTGGGTGGCCAGCAGCCGTGCGCCGGCGATGGCCTGGCTGAAAGCCACGCCGTCGGCGAAGCGGTTGATGCTGTCGCGCCGGTCATGGACCACCAGCGTGGCCTGGCGAATGCGCGGGCCGACGGCCTGCGGCTCGAACTGCGGCATCAACACACCCTCGCGCGCCTCGAAACGTTTTTGCATGGCCGCGCGGGTGCGCTCGCTCAGGCCGAAGACCTGCGCAAACAGCCGCGTGTACTCATGCGGTGAAGCCGGCGGCGCCAGCAGCACCAGCTTGCGCAACGCCAGGCCGCGGCTGGCGGCAAAGGCCGCGGCGTTGGCGCCCAGCGAGTGGGCGACGACCGCGTCCAGCCGGAAACCCTGCTGCTGCAGGCGCGCAGCCGCGTAGTCGATGGCGCGCGCGAACTGCGGCAGGTTGCTGGTCGGGCCGGCGCTGCGGCCATGCGCCGGCATCTCGAGAATCACCGGCCGCAAGCCCTGCGACTGCAGGCGATCGGCGAGCGCCAGCATTTGGCCGGCATGCCCGCCCCATCCGTGCACCAGCAGCACCACCGGCCCGTGCGGCGCGACCGGCCGGCTGTAGAGCGTGATGCTGGCGTTTTCGAACGGCCAGGCGCTGAGCGTCCAGTCGGCCGGCCAGGCGCGGCGCCGCGCCAGCCAGCGCGGCGGCAGGGGCGTGCCGAACAGGCGGTAGGCGGCGCGCACCGCCAGCGCGGGCCACAGGCGCTGCGACGCGCCCAGGCCCCAGCGGGCCAGCCGGGTGACCGAGCTGGTGTTGTAGAAAGCGGCGGTGGCTTCAGCAGGACTGCGGGTCATGGCGGTGTCCTCTCAGTACCAGATCCAGTCGCGGTTGCTGCGCGGCACACCGCGCAGCGACTCGCGGACGGCGCGCGCCGCGCGCACGACAACCAACAGGGCCAGGGGAACGATCAGGAGCAACATGGCATTTCCTTTTTTCTCCGCACGGTTGTGCGAAATAGGGGTGAACAAAAAGCCCTTGTGGGGCATCACTTCTCGCCAGGTCCTGGAGCCTGAGCTCAAGCCTGGTAACTGGTTTTCAGGCGCTGCCAGCTGGCCTGGGCCCGCTCGGCGGCGCGCTGGTCGCGCAAAAAACGTGCGTCGTGCAGCAGGCCCATGGCCAGGGCGCTGACTTCATAGACGAGTTGTTCGGGGTCGGTGTCGGCCCTCAGGTGGCCGGCATCGATGGCTTGCTGCGTGGTCCGGCGCAGCGCGGCGCGCCAGCGCGTGACTTCCTGCAGCAGCACGTCGCGCAACTCGCCTTCGCGGTCGTCGAGCTCGAAGGCGCCGGCGGTATAGATGCAGCCGGACTTCACCTCGACATCGCGCATGCGCACGATCCAGCGCTGCATGATCGCGTCCAGCCGGGGCAGGCCCTTGGGCAGCTGCATGGCCGGCACAAACACATCGGCGATGAAGCGCCGGCCGAATTCCTCGATCACGGCTTTCTGCAGCGCCTCGCGCGAGCCGATGCGCGAAAACACGCCGCTTTTGGACAAACCCAGCCGGTCCGCGACGGCCTGCAGCGTGATCGCTTCAAGTCCGTCGGCCGACGCGAGGTCCAGCGCCGCACCGACAATCGCGGCGCGGGTCATCTCGCTTTTCTGGGTTTTGGCATCCATGGATAAATATTAGCACACTTGTGCTAAACACGTCAAAACGGTCCAGCCACCCTGAATTCGGGTGTTGCCGCAGGCAGTTGCGTTAACCTGTGCCCCATGACCCGTAACGTCTCCCCCTTCATTCCACAAATCCGCCTGTACCAGGACTGGCTGCAACATACCCGGGGCCTGAGCTTCGCCTCCTATGACGCGTTGCGGCGCTGGTCGGTCACCGACCTCGACGCCTTCTGGCAAAGCATCTGGGACTATTTCGATCTGCAGTCGCCGACGCCGCACCGTGCCGTGCTGGCACTCAATCGCATGCCCGGTGCGTCCTGGTTTCCGGGCGCGCAGTTCAATTATGCGCAGCAGGTGTTCCGCCACGTCGGGAAAGCCGATGCAGCGGGTTTTCCGGCCCTGATCAGCCACAACGAAAAAAGCCTGGCGGCCGGTGCGCCGCCGCGCGAGATGAGCTGGCCCGAGTTGCGCCGGCAGGTCGCCGCGCTCGCCCTGCACCTGCAGGCCCAGGGTGTGCAGCCCGGTGACCGCGTGGCGGCGTACCTGCCGAACATTCCCGAAGCGATGGTGGCATTCCTCGCGGTGGTCAGCATAGGCGGCGTCTGGAGCATTTGTGCGCCCGACATGGGCACCAACGCCGTGCTGGACCGCTTCCGCCAGATCGCACCCCGGGTGCTGATCGCCTGCGACGGCGTGACTTACGGCGGCCGAGATTTCGACCGGACGGCGGTGCTGGACGAGTTGCGTGCCGCGCTGCCCAGCGTGCAGCACGTGATCGTGCACGGCAATCTGGATGCTACAAAAACAATAGCTGGCTGCGCACGTCTGGCGGACGCCACAGCCCGAAATGATGCCGAAACGGCGGCCTTCGAGCCGGTCTGGCTGCCATTCGACCACCCGCTGTGGATTGTGTATTCCAGCGGCACCACCGGCCTGCCCAAGCCGATCGTGCACGGCCACGGCGGCACCGTCATCGTGGCCCTGGCGCTCAAGACCCTGCACAACGACGTGGGCTGCAGCTACCACCCCAACTCCTGGGGTGAACGTTTCCACTGGTACAGCTCGACCGGCTGGGTCATGTGGAACGCGCAGACAAGCGGCCTGCTCAACGGCACCACCTGCTGCATCTACGACGGCAACCCGGGCGGCAGCAAGGACCAGCCGGACTGGACCACGCTGTGGCGCTTCGCCGCCCAGCTTGGCGTGACTTTTTTCGGCGCCGGCGCGGCCTTTTTTGCCAACTGCATGAAGGCGGGCATCGATTTGTCGGCTTGCGGCGATCTTTCCCGTGTGCGTGCGCTGGGCACGACGGGGTCGCCGCTATCCGAAGAAGCGCAGCGCTGGGGCACGGCGCAGTTTGAACGCTTGCGCGCGCAGGGTCGCACGAGCACGCCGCGACAATTTTCCGACGGGCCGCCCTTAGGAAAATTAGCCCCCTCAGGGGGCAGCGCATTACACGAAGTGAAAAGCGTGGGGGAGCCGATCTGGTGGTGCAATATTTCAGGGGGAACGGACTTTGCCGGGGCCTTCATCGGTGGCAACCGCGAGTTGCCGCAGGTGCCGGGGGAGATGCAGTGCCGCCTGCTGGGCTGCGCGGTGGAAGCCTGGAATGAAGCCGGTGAACCGGTCATTGGCGAGGTCGGCGAGCTGGTCTGCAGCCAGCCCATCCCGTCCATGCCGCTGTACTTCTGGGGTGACGAGGGCAACAAACGTTATCTCTCCAGTTACTTCGACATGTACCCGAATGTCTGGCGCCATGGCGACTGGCTCAAGGTCACGCCCTCGGGCAGCTGCATCATTTATGGCCGGTCCGACGCCACCATCAACCGCCACGGGCTGCGCATGGGCACCAGCGAGCTGTACAGCGCGGTCGAGGCCTTGCCGGAGGTGATCGATTCCATGGTGGTGGACCTGGAGTACCTGGGCCGCGAGAGCTACATGCCGCTGTTCGTGGTGCTGCGTCAGGGCGTGACGCTCGACGACGCCATGAAGGCCAGGCTCAACAACGCCATCAAGACCGCCTTGTCACCGCGGTTTGTGCCCAACGACATTTTCCAGGTGCCGGAGATCCCGCGCACCCTGTCAGGCAAAAAGCAGGAACTGCCAATCAAGAAACTGCTGCTGGGCCAGCCGCTGGAAAAAGTCGTCAATCGCGATGCGATGGCGAATCCGGCTTGCCTGGACTGGTATGTGGCCTTTGCCGCCAAGCGCGGCGCCCCGGCCTAGGCCACCGGCTTGCGATTGACCAGCACGATGCCGAGTGCCACCAGCACCAGCGCCGCCAGCAGGCTGGGCGTGGCGGCCTCGTTCAGCCATACCACGCCGAACAGCAGCGCAAACAGCGGCGTGAGGAACACGAAGACGGAAATTTTGGTGGCCGGGTAGCGGCCCAGCATCCACATCCAGGCCAGATAGCTGGCAAACGCGCCGACCACCGTCTGCAGCAGCAGCGAGGTGGCGGCGAAGGCGCTGAAGTCCCAGGACCAGCGTTCACCCAGCCCCAGTGACACCAGCGGCAGGACGGCCGTGCTCACGGCGATCTGGTACAGCAGCAGCTTCTCCGGCGACACGCGCGCCAGTGAGGAGGCGCGGATCACCACCGTGGTCAGGCCCCACAACATGCCGGCCACCAGGGCCATCACGTCGCCGATCCAGGTGGACGCCGCGCCCGCGCTGAAACCGTCGCGCAGCGCAAACACCACGGCCGCAAAGGCGCAGGCCAGGCCGGCCCATTGCACTGGCCGCAGCTTTTCGGATTTGACCCAGATCGGCAACAAGGCCGCCACCCAGAACGGCGAGGTGTAAAGGAAAACGGTCAGGCGCGACGCGCTGGTGTACTGCAGGCCGAGGTAGAGGCAGGCAAACTCGGCGGCGAACAGGCTGCCCGCCAGCAGCCCGGCGCGCAGCGAGCCGTCGGCGCCGAACAACCGGATGCCGCGCCAGGCGCACCACACCAGCAGCAGCACGGTGGCGCCGGCAAAACGGATGGCGGCCTGGAAAGCCGGAGCCACCTCGGCCAGCGTCGCCTTGACCAGCACCTGCTGGAAGCCCCAGAACAGGCAGCAGGCCAGCAGCAGGGAGATGGCCAGCGTATCGAGGTGGGTTTTACGTGCATTCATGGGCTTGCATGGTAGCCGGATGTGCGGCCTGCCGCCCTGGCACGGTACCCGCTTACCATGGTCATCATTTGCTCAAGCGGGGTATCGCGTGGACCACAAGTGGCTGGAAGACTTTGTTGCGCTGGCGCGTGAGCGCAGTTTCTCGCGGGCGGCCGAGCTGCGCCACGTGACGCAGCCGCAGTTTTCGCGGCGCATACGCGCGCTCGAACTCTGGGCCGGCGGCGCGCTGGTCAATCGCGCGGGCGTGCCACTGGGTCTGACGGCGGCCGGCGAGGAGTTGCTGCCGGTCGCGCGCCGCGCGGTCGCCGGGCTCAATGATGTGCGTGCACGCATCCGCAATGCGCAGGGTGGCCTCGACTGGGTCACGCTGGCCACCGGGCGCACCCTGTCGCGCACCGCGGTGCCGGCCTGGCTGGCCCGTGTCAAGCGCGGCGCCGGCGAGTTCCGGCTGCGCATCCTCACCGGCTCGATCCATGAGGGTGCAACGGCGCTCGAGCAGGGCGCGGCGGACTTTTTGCTGTCTTTCACCCATCCCCGCCTGCCACTGCTGCTCGACGAGCAGGCGTTTGAAGGCATCACCCTGGGCACCGATGAACTGGTGGCGGTGAGCGCACCGCGCGCCGATGGTCGGCCGCAGCATGCCTTGCCCGGCACGGCGCGCAAGCCGGTGCCGGTGCTGGGTTATGCGCCCACCCTGGCGCTGAGCCAGATCCTGCAGGACGGGCTGAGCCGCCAGCCACGCGAGATGCACCTGCACACCGTCACCGAATCGGATTTTGCCGAATCGCTGCATGAGCAGGCGCTGCAGGGCACGGGCCTGGCCTGGCTGCCGCGCGGCCTGGTCGAGGGCGACCTGCGCTCGGGCCGGCTGGTGGAGGCAGACGGCCAGGGCGCCGCCGTGCGCTTTGAGATCCGCCTGTACCGCTCGCGCAGCCCGCGCAGCGAGCAGATCCAGCGCATCTGGGCCGCCAGCGCGGCATGAATCCAGCTCGCATGCGGCCATGCGTGATGCGCATGGGCCGCCGGCAAGCAATTCCTAGACTGGCTTCACCCCAACAAGGAGCCCGTCATGAATGCATACTTTTCTTCCCGCCGCGGCGCGCGCCGCGCGCTGTGCCTGGCCGCCGGCCTGGCCGTTTTTTCCGGTGCCACGGCCTGGGCGCAGCAAGCCTGGCCGGCCGCCAAACCCGTCACGCTGGTGGTTGGCTACCCGGCCGGTGGCAGCGTGGACCTGGTGGCGCGTATCGTGGCCGAGCCGCTGTCCAAACGCCTGGGCACGCCGGTGGTGGTCGAGAACGTAGGCGGTGCCGGCGGCACCATAGGCGCACAGAAGGTGGTCAGCGGCACGCCAGACGGCTACACCCTGCTGCTGGGTTCGGGCAGCGAGGTGTCCATCGCCAAACTCTTCAACTCGGCCATCCGTTACAACGGCGAAACCGACCTGACCCCCATCGGCATGATAGGCATCACGCCCATGGTGTTTGTGGCGGGCCCCAAAAGCGGCGTCAAGACCATGGACGAGGCGCTGGCCCGTTCCCGGCGCGAACCCAACAAGCTCAACTTTGCCTCCTCGGGCATAGGCACGCCGCTGCACGTGTCGGGTGAACTCATCAACCTGCTGTCCGGCAGCAGCTTCAGCCATGTGCCCTACCGCGGTGCGGCGCAGATGGTGCAGGACCTGCTCGGCGGCAATGTCGACTACGGTGTTTTTGTGCTGTCGTCGGCCTTGCCGCACATCGAGGCCGGCAAGATGACCGCCTTGGGCGTGACCACGCCGGCGCGTTCGCGCGCCGCGCCGCAAATCCCGGCGCTGTCGGAAACGCCGCGCCTGGCCGGTTATGACATGAACGTGTGGTTCGGCCTGTTCGGTCCGGCCAAACTGCCGGCGCCCATCACGGCGCGGCTCAACAAGGAGCTCAACGAGGTGCTGCGCGACCAGGTCGTCTGGCAGAAACTGCAGAAAGCCGGTATCTCCAACGACGGCGGCACGCCGCAGGCGCTGGCCGGCTTCGTGAAAGCGGAAACCCAGCGCGTGCGCGCCGTGGTCAACAAGGCGGTGGCGACCGGCAAGGCGTCGTGAGCGGCGCGGCGCGCCTGCACCACCCGGTGCAACTGGCCGCGCCCGACCTGGGTCACTGGGCCGGTCTGGCCGCCGGCCCGGCCTGGGTGCAGGAACGGGATTCGCGCTTGCCGGGCCCCGAACTGCTGCTCACGGCGCTGGTGCATGGCAACGAATATTCGGGCGCGCTCGCGCTCGACGCCTTCCTGGGCAGCGGCGTGCTGGCGCGGCGCGGACGCATCACCGCCGTCTTTTGCAACATGGCGGCTTTCTCCCGCTTCGACCCGGCCCGCCCCGATGCCTCGCGTTACATTGACGAAGACTTCAACCGCGTCTGGTCGGCGCAGCGGCTGGATGGCCCGGACCGCAGCATCGAGTTGCAGCGGGCGCGGGAGATCCGGCCGCTGGTCGAGCGCGCCACCCATTTGCTGGACCTGCATTCGATGCACGAGCCTTGCGCGCCCCTGCTGGTCACCGGTACGCTGCCGCGCAACATCGCTTTGGCGCAAAGCCTGGGCACGGTGGCCCAGGTGATCGTGGATGCGGGGCATGCGGACGGCGTGCGCATGCGCGACTACGGGCCGTTTGCCGACCCGGCGGGGAGCCGCATGGCGCTGCTGCTGGAGGCGGGGCAGCACTGGGAGCCTGCGTCGCTGGACGCTGCGCGCAATGTGCTGATGCGTTTCCTCGTGGCCGCCGGCGCGATCGACCGCGGCGATGTGCCGCCCGGCTGGTTGCTGCCCGACGCCGTACCCCCTGCGCCTGTGCAGGTGACGCAGCGCGTGGTGGCGCGCTCCACCGACTTTGCCTTTGTGCAGGACTTTCACGGCGGGGAAACCATCGCGCGCGCCGGCACGCTGATTGCGCGCGACGCAGGGGCGCCGGTGCTCACGCCGTACGACGATTGTGTGCTGGTCATGCCTTCGGTGCGGCAACTGCGTCCCGGCGTGACCACCGTGCGGCTGGGCAGGCGCGTCGCCTGAGCCGCCGCGTCTACAGCGGATGCTCGGTGTAAAAACGCCCGCCGTGAAACAGCAGCGGTGCGGCGCCGGCGCGGTGGCTGCAATGCTCGACCTCGCCGACAAAAATCACGTGGTCGCCTTCTTCATAACGGCTGCGGTTGAAACATTCGAAGACCGCGGCCGACCCGGTCAGCAGCGGTGCGCCGCCCACCCCTTCGGTCCAGGCGACGCCGCTCCACCGGCCATCGCGCCTCGTGGCAAAACGCTCGGCCAGCTCCTTTTGGTCGGCCGCAAGGATGTTGATCGCATAGTGCGAGCCGGTGCTCAGCGCGGGCAGGGAACCGGCCGCGCGGGCCAGGCTCCAGAGCACCAGCGGCGGTGCCAGTGAAACGGAATTGAAGGAGTTGGCGGTCAACCCGATCAGCTCGCCGTTGTCGGCACGCGCCGTGACAATCGTCACCCCCGTGGCAAACATGGCCAGCGAGGCACGGAACTCCAGCGGCGAAAAACTCGGGTGGCCGGCCTGGCGGGGGCGAACGGGGGGAGACATCCGGCTAATTTACCCCAAGCACCCACGCGCGATGCGGCGCGTAGAATTTCCCGATGCACCTTTCCCTGTTCGCCGCGCTTCTGGCGTCCCTGCTGCTGACAGTGCCTGCCCAGGCCGCAGGCCCCTGCGACGAGTTTGTCCGCAAGCTGCCCAACGTCAAGCGCAGCCTGTGCGAGGCGGCCCGGCTGGAGGCCACGTCGGCCCGCTCTGTGCGCGGCCAGACCCTGTGGAAGCGCGACATCCAGCCCGACGACGCGAACCTGCGGGTGCTGGTGCTGGGCGCCATCCATGGGGACGAACTGTCGTCGGCGGCGGTGGCGCTGCACTGGATCCAGCTGGCCGAGCAGACGCCCGCGCCATGGTCGCAGGCGATTCACTGGCGCTTTGTGCCGGCGCTCAATCCCGATGGACTGCTGTCCACGCCGCCGCGCCGTGTCAATGCCAACGGGGTGGACCTGAACCGCAACTTCCCGACACCCCACTGGGAGCGTGATGCCAAGGTTTACTGGGAAAAACGCACGCGCAAGGACCCGCGCCGCTGGCCCGGGCCGAAACCGCTGTCGGAGCCGGAGTCGGCTTTCCTGCACAGCGAGATGCAGCGCTTCAAGCCCAACCTGATCGTCAGCATCCATGCGCCGTATGGGGTGCTGGACTTTGACGGCCCGTCGGTGCCGCCGACCCGGCTGGGCCGGCTGTACCTGGACCAGGTCGGCATTTTCCCCGGCTCACTGGGCAACTATGGCGGCGTGCACAAGGGTGTGCCGGTGGTGACCATCGAGCTGCCCAATTCGACGCGCACACCGCTGGATGCCGAGATGCGCCAGATGTGGCTGGACCTGATGCGCTGGATGAGCGAGCGCATGGGCGCGGGCGAACCCTCGCGCTCGCCGCGGGTGGCTGTCCCCTGAATCACAAGCCAAACCAGCCTCTGGCCCTTGCTGGACGAGCGTATTCAGCTATCAAAACAGGAGCAATAACGGTCAGGGACGTTTGAGCTTGTCGTAGGCCGCGTCCATGGCGGGGCCCTTGCCGGTGTCCTTGAGCCCGCGGCCCAGGTCCTTGCTGGCCTGGTCGACCTGCGGATCGGGCGCACCGTCGGTCATGACCACCGACTGGTCGCGTTCGTGCGGCAGGGCCAGGCTGGCTTCGTCCGATGCATCGGCCGGCGTGCTGGCGTGGCCGGGCCGGGCGCGGCCATCGACGGGGGTTTTCGGCGGCATGCCTTCGCTGCTGCCGGGCGCTTCGGACGGGGAACGGTCCGGGTAGGGGGAGGGTGCGGGTGTGACCATGGGTTTTCCTTGCAGGCGGCATGACCGCGGTGATCTGTCAATGTCAGGGCATGGCCGCTGCCGGACTGTCAGTGCATCCGGCGGCTTGCTGTAGGAGGCTGGCGGTGCCGCGGCGCCCAAGCTGTTCAAGCCCGCCTCAACGTACTACGATCAGGCCACATCGCGCCGCCGCGGTGTTCCCGCAACCTTCACAAGGCAAATGGCATGCTGAGTTCCTGGGGCTTGCGCTCCCGTCTTGCGCTGTTGGCCGCCATGGCCCTGTTGCCGGTGCTGGGACTGCTCGCCTGGATGGCGTCCGGCAACCAGGCAGCGGCGCTGCGGCAGGCGCAGTCCCGGCTGCAATCGCAGACCCTGCTGCTGGCCGCGAACCAGCAGCCGCTGGTGGAAGCCGCCCGGCAGATGCTGGGCGACCTGGCGCTCTCCCCGCTGATTCGCCCCGGCCAGAATGGCGATTGCGCCGACCACCTGCGCAGGCTGCAGGCGCTGCAGCCCGCCTATGCCGAAATCGGGGTGGTGGGGCCGGATGGCGTGCTGGTGTGCCACTCGCAGGCTGGCGAGTCCGGCACCCGCGCCGGTCCTGCCGGACTGATCGCCGAGGCGCAGGCCAGGCGCCAGTGGGTGGTGGGCGGCCATGAAAGCGGCCGCAGCAGCGGCAAATCGGGACTGGGTTTCGCGTTGCCGGTGTACGGCGCGGGGGACACGCTGATGGCGGTGGTCTTCACGGTCGTGGATGTCCATGGCTTTGGCGCGGTGTTGTCCATGGCCGGCTTGCCGGCCGACACCCGTGCGGCGCTGCTGGACCGCCGCGGCACCTTGCTGGCGGTGCATCCACCGGGGCTGGAACGGATTGGCAGCCTGCAGACCGATCCTGCCATCCGGGCGTTCTTGCCTGCCACGCAGGCCGGGGTGGCTCAGGCGCCGGACGCCGACGGCCAGTCGCGCCTGTACGCCTATGCCCCGGTGCCCGGCGCTGCGCAGGAGGCGCTGCTGGTGGCGCTGAGCGAGCCCGTCGCACTGGCTGCAGCGGCATCGCGCCGGGCGTTTCTGGCGGATCTGGCGATGCTGTTTTTCACCGCTGCCTTCGGCATGGCCTGTGCATGGTGGCTGGGCCAGCGCCTGATCATTCGGCCCGCGCAGGCCATCCTGCGCGAAGCCAACGAACTGGCCATCGGCAACCTGGCGGCGCGCGTCGAGGTCGGCCCGGCCTACCGCGGGGAGCTCGGGCACCTGGCCCGCACCTTCAACCGCATGGCCGACTCGCTGCAGCTGCGTCGCGGCGAGCTCGACGCGGCGCTCGCGCGCATCGGCAAGGAGCACCGGCTGCTGGACCTGATCATCAACAGCATGAGCGAGGGCGTGCTGGCAATCGATGTGCAAGGCCGTTTCCTGCTGTTCAACGCCGCGGCGCGCAAGACCTTCCCGGTCAACGAAGCCGGGCTGTCGCTCGCCGAATGGCGCGAAGACCACGAGGTGGTGCTGGCCGACGGCAAGACCATCTGTCCGCCGCAGGACCGGCCCCTGAGCCGCGCGGTGCGGGGTGAAGCCATGGACAACTGGGATGTGTTCCTGCGCCGGCCCGGTGTCCGGGACCGCGTGCTGCGCAACAACATCCGCCCGCTGCGCGACGAGTCGGGCCGGCTGGTGGGCGGGCTGGTGGTGTTCACCGACATCACCGACCGCAAGCTGGCCGACCTCGAGCTGCGGCGCACCCACCGGGCGCTGCAGATGCTCAGCCGTTGCAACGAGGCGCTGACCCGCATCGACGATGAAACCGCGCTGCTGAAACAGGTCTGCCGGGTGGCGGTGGACGTGGGCGGCTACCGCATGGCCTGGGTCGGTTATGCGCAGGACGATGCGGCGCGCACGATTGTGCCGATGGCCCATGCCGGGCATGACACCGGCTACCTGTCCTCGATTGCGCTGAGCTGGGATGCCGCGCACGACACCGGTCGCGGTCCGGCTGGCCAGACCATCCGCAGCGGCGAGGTCCGCCTCAGCCAGGACATCACCCGTGGCGACAACCAGTTCTTCTGGAGCGACAAGGCCCTGGAACAGGGTTACCGCAGCGCCGTTTTCCTGCCCCTGCGCGATGCCCACCGCACCTTCGGCCTGCTCGGCCTGTATTCCGCGTCGGTGGAGAAGCTGGCCGCTGAAGAACTCACGCTGCTGCAGGAACTGGTGGACAACCTGGCCTTCGGCATCGGCAACATCCGCGCGCGGCTCGAGCGCAAGCAGGCCCAGGAGGAAGTGCTGCGGCTCAATGCGGAACTGGAGGAGCGGGTGCGGCAACGCACGGCGCAACTCGAATCGGCCAACCAGGAGCTGGAAGCCTTCTCCTACTCGGTCTCGCACGACCTGCGCACGCCGCTGTCGGCCATCGACGGCTTCAGTGGCCTGCTGGCCAGGGACATCGGCGCCGGCGACCTGCCCAGCCCGCGCGGCAAACATTACCTGAACCGCATCCGTGCCGGCATCGCACAGATGGGCGAGCTGATCGACGCCCTGCTGTCGCTGGCCCAGGTGTCGCGGACCAGCCTGCGCATGGACAGCGTCAACCTGAGTGTTCTGGCCGAGCGGCTGGTCGGCAGTTACCGCGAGCGCGACCCGGGCCGGCGTGTCGAGGTCGAGATCGAACCGGAGATGTGGGTGCAGGGTGATGCGCGCCTGCTGCAGCAGGTGCTGGACAATCTGCTGGGCAATGCCTGGAAGTTCAGCGGCCGCCAGCCGCAGGCCCGCATCAGTTTCCGGCGTGCGCCGGTGGCGGATGAGGCTGCGCCGGCGGTGTATGTGGTGCGCGACAACGGCGCGGGCTTCGACATGGCGTATGCGGAAAAACTGTTTGGCGCCTTCCAGCGGCTGCACACGGTGACCGAGTTCGAAGGCACCGGCATCGGCCTGGCCACGGTGCAGCGCATCGTGATGCGCCACGGCGGCCGGGTCTGGGGCGAGTCGGCGCCGGGCCAGGGCGCGGCGTTCTACTTCAGCCTGGGCGGCGTGCCGCCGCCGGCGCACACCGGCTAAAGGCCGGCCTGCAGCAGCGTTTCCCGAAGGTTCTGCGCCTTGGCGGCGTCAAACATGCCCTCGGCCCGGGCCAGCACCTCGCCGCGCCGGTTCACCACCACCGCATAGACCTGGTCGGTCCCGCCCAGGCCCGCGGACCGCACGAAATCATCGCGGTTGGTGAACACCGGCATCATGCGGGCACGTTCGTCGTCGGCCGGGTAGTGGCTCAGCAGCTTGTTTTCGATGGCGTCGCGCCCGGCGACGCTGCCCGGGTCGTTGAGGACCGGCATGCGCAACCAGGCGATGGAGCGGTCCTGCCGCAGGTTCAGGCCGGTGACCCAGCCGTCGATATGCTCTTTTTGCGCGCCGCGAAAGGCGATCAGGGCCAGCGTGCGTTCGGCCGGAAGGCCACCGGGCACATGGACCGGCTGGCGGTCCAGGGTGCGCGCCATGAAGGCCGGCACCTGGCCCATGACGCTGGCCTCGTTGGGTGAGGCCCATGCAAGCAAGAAGGCGGCGCAGGCTGCGAGCAACCAGGCGAAGGTGGAGGTCCAGGGGGTGGTCATGATCGTCCTCCGGCAGTTCGGCAGCGCGGGCAGGGCCGCCGGTTTCTTTCACGCAAGATACATGCAAAGGCAAAACGGCAGTGCTGCTGATTTGGAACAAGGCGTGCATTACTGTTCGGTATTGTTGTGACTAACAGGTTCCGAAATAATCAGAAACTTTGTTTTGAGACGCCTGTGGCTAAAATCGGGGGTATGAGTACCCGCACCCTTGTTGCCCCCGTCGCCGTTCCCCCGGCCAAAGTTTCCTTCAAGGCCCAGATGCTGGCCGTCCGGGAGGACGCCATCATCCATGCCGTCAACCGGCTGCTCGCCGAGAAAGGCTTTGACCTGATGACGGTCGACCAGGTGGCGGCCGAAGTGGGGATTGCCAAGGCCAGCCTCTACAAACACTTCCCCAGCAAGGAAGACCTGGCGGCCGCCGCCATGGTGCGCGTCATGCAGCGCGCCCAGGCTTTCCTCGCCAGCCTGCCGGCCGATGGCCGTCCGCTGGACCAGCTCAAGGCCATGGTGCGCTGGATGCTGACCCTGCAACTGGCGGGCGAGATGCCTTCGCTGCCGCACCACAACTCGACGCTGCGCACCGCGCTGGTCAACAACAAGGCCTATCTGGACGGACTGATGCAGGTCAGCGACCAGCTCGGCGGCTGGATCGAAAAAGCCCAGGCCGACGGATCGCTCAACAAGCAGCTGCCGCCGGTGCTGGTGCTGTACACGCTGTATGCGCGCGCCTGTGACCCGGTGCTGGAGTTTCTCAAGGCCGGCGGCCAGCACAGCGATGAAGAGGTCATCGCGCTGGTGCTGCAGACCTGTTTTGAAGGCCTCAATTCGCGTTGACAGGCGGCCCGTGGCTGCTATGAATTAAGTAGCTGCTGACGCACGTCAGATATGGGCTGGCGGCTGATTTTGATCAGCAACTCGGGCTTGAAAGCGTCCTGCTCACCCTTGCGCGCGTAACCGAGCGGGTTGGCCACCACGCGGCAGCCGTTTTTCACATAGTCGCTGGGGCAGTGCAGGTGCCCGTGCAGCCACAGTTGTGCCTGGCCCAGCAGGTCGTCGAGGGCATTGCAAAAACCCGCGGTGCCCGGCGCCAGCCCGTAACGCGGGTCGGCGCTTTGCAGGCTGGGCGCAAAGTGAGTGACCACCACGGTCGGGCCGTCGAAAGGCCGGGCCAGCGCCTGCCGCAGCCAGGTCTGGCTGGCCAGGCCACGTTCGCGCACCGCCGCGGCCAGCACCGGCTGGCCATTCTGGAAGCTGTGGTTCTTGCTCAGGTAGAAGTTGGCAGCGCGAAAGGCTTTTTCGCGGCTCTTGAGCTGCTCGCCCAGCGTGATGTCGCCGGCGGCTGCCGCGGCCGCACCCAGCGCGTCGAAGTCGGCCCACAGGGTGCTGCCGATAAAACGCACACCGTGCAGCACGACACTTTGCTGCTCCAGCCAGACCAGCCCCAGGCGCTCGCAGGTCTCGCGCAGCCGCGCGTGGGTGGCCTCGAAATCCAGGCCGTCGTACTCGTGGTTGCCGGGAATGAACAACACCGGCGTCGGCCAGCCGGCCCCGCCCTGGGCCACCGGCAGTGGCGAAAACCGCGCCAGCCCGAAGTCGCTGCCCTGGAGCAGCGAGCCCGGCTGGTAGGAACCGATGTCGCCGGCCAGCACCAGCAGGTCGGCGCCCGGTGTCGGCTGCGCCGTGAAATGCGGGTTGGATTCGAGGTGCAGGTCGGACAGGAGCTGGATGTTCACCCGCCGATTGTGCGGGATGTGCGGCGGCGATCCGGCCGCTGCGGCAACCGCCCATGCCCGCAACAGGCCAAGCCATGCGGGTTCCGCATGGGAAACGGGCCTGCAGCGTCTTGCAAACCTAGGGAAAACCCTTAATCTTGAATCATCGCAACTTTTCACCCTGGTGGTGACTTCGACATGACCCGCTTTTTTGCTCCCCTGCTTCGTTTTCTGGCTGCCCGCCGCAGCGCCGCCGCCACACCTGGCGTGGCACGCCAGCTGATGGAACGCGCCGGTGACCGCGCCGGCCGCAACCCGCGCCAGGCGCGTGAACTGCGCCGCGCCGCCTTCGCCTACCTCAGCGTGGTCCGCTGAACCGACGCTACCAAAACAATAGCTGCTGACGCTTGTCAGTCAAGGGTTTGAGCCCCATTCGGCACACAGCCGGGGTCAAACCGAAAACGCCTTGTCGGCGGCCCGCTCCAGCGCCTGGCGCAGCCAGATGTGGGCGCTGCGCTGCTGCGAGCGCCGGTGCCACACGGCATCGACGTGCACCGGCGATACATCGAACGGCAACGGCCTGAGCACCAGCTGGTCGGCGATGCCGGTGACGCGCACAAAATGGCGCGGCAACACCGTCAACAGGTTGGAATTGGCCACCACCCGGCCGGCCGTGAAAAACTGGTTGACGGTCAGCACCACCTGCCGCTCGCGGCCCAGCGAGGCCAGCGATTCGTCGATAAAACCGTAGGGCCGGCCCGAAAAACTCACCAGCATGTGGCGCGCCGCGCAAAAACGGTTGAGCGTGAAGGGCCCGCTGGCCAGCGGGTGGCCGCTGCGCATCACACACACATACTCCCCGTCGTACAGGCGTTTGTGCATGAAAGGCGTTGGTTCGCCGCTTTGCGCCCGCGCTGTCAGGTCGGCCAGCACCGACGGGAAATACCCGACCGCGAGGTCGCAGTGTTCCTCATCCAGCAGGCGCCGCGGGTCGCGCGTGGTCAGCGGTACCACGCGCACCGAGACGCCCGGCGCCTCCTGCTCCAGGGTGTCCACCAGCCCCGGGATCAGTTCCGCCGCGGTCGCGTCGGCCATGGCCAGCACAAAGGTGGTGTTGGCGGTCGCTGGCTCGAATTCGGCGGGCGCCAGCGATTCCTGCAATTGCTGCAGCGCGTCCCGTACTGCCGGCCAGATCGCCAGTGCCCGCGGGGTCGGGGCCATGCCATGCCCGCTGCGCTGGACCAGCTCGTCGCCCAGGGTCTCGCGCAGGCGGCGCAGGGCGTTGCTGACGGCCGGCTGGGTCAGCGACAGGTTGCGCGCTGCGCGGGTCAGGCTGCGTTCGGCCATGACTTCGTCAAACACCCGCAACAGGTTCAGGTCCAGGGTGCGGAAATTGGGTTGGCTCATGGGGATTTCCGGCTCGGAAGAGCTAATTATCACCAGTGTGAATGATCAACATCATAAAGATAAAGTTGAGTAACATCAGTGATAACCCTAATATTCATCCGTGCCTCAACCAATACCGGCGGTGGCACTCATCAAGGGAAACCATTATGACCAGCTTCGTCAACACCAAGTACTCCACAGAGCACACCGGCGCCGCCCGGGTTGAGTCGGCAATACACGCTGCTGGACAGCTGCGTCAGGGATTCTCCGGCACGCGCGGCCTGGCCGCACTGCTGTTGTCCGCCATCGTCGCCTCCATCATGGTGGTGGCCTACCAGGTCACGGACAGCGTGGCCGAAGGCCATTTGCTGGTGATCTGGATGGCATTGTGGGCCGTGGCTTTTGCCGGTCTGGCGCTGTTTGCCGGTACCGCACGCAATCTGGCAGCACGCACGGTGGCCGCGATGGACGCCTGGTCGCAGACCCTGGCCGAGGCCCGCGCCGACATCCGCATGTGGGAAGCCGCCCGGACCGATCCCCGCGTGATGTCCGACCTGCGTGTGGCGATGGCCCGCCAGGAAGTGGCCGCTGACGAAGCCCCTGCTGTGGTCGCTGCCGCTGCAGTGCCTGAGTCTGCCGCCCCTGCCGCCGGCCTGACCCCGCGCGCCGTCCGCCTCGGTGGCCACGAACTGCGTGCCTTCCAGCGTTATTACCTCTGAGTTGGCGCTACACCCGCTGCGGCGGGGCATGAAAAAAGCCACCGGATCGGTGGCTTTTTTTGCGTCCCGGCGATGGCCGGGACACCGGAGCCGCCAGCGCAGGTCATGCGCCGGGCTCCACTGCGACAAAAGCGCCGCGGCCGGTCAGGCCGCCAGGCGCTGCTCGATCGCAGCCTTGGTCTCCTCCAGCTCTTTCGGCAGGTGATGTTCGAGTTGCTTGAACAGCTCGGCGTGGAGTTCCAGCTCCTTGAGCCAGGCCGACTTGTCCATGCTGGTGACGGATTTGAACTGCTCGGCGCTGAAGTCCAGGCCGGTCCAGTTGATGTCTTCATAACGCGGGCTGATGCCGGTGAAGTGGTCCACGCCCTGGCCCTTGCCTTCGATGCGGTCGATCATCCACTTGAGCACGCGCATGTTCTCGCCGTAGCCGGGCCAGACGAACTTGCCGTCCTCGCCCTTGCGGAACCAGTTGGCGGTGAAGATCTTCGGCAGTTTCGCGCCCGCGGCCTCGAGCTTGCTGCCCACATTGAGCCAGTGCTGGAAGTAGTCGGACATGTTGTAGCCGGCAAAGGCGATCATGGCAAACGGATCGCGCCGCACTACACCGACCTGGCCGGTGATGGCCGCCGTGGTTTCCGACCCCATGGTTGCGGCGGCGTAAACGCCTTCGACCCAGTTGCGCCCCTCGGTCACCAGCGGCACGGTGTTGGAACGGCGGCCGCCGAAGATGAAGGCGTCGATGGGCACGCCAGCCGGGTCGTCCCAGGCCGGATCGAGGGCCGGGTTGTTGGTCGCGGCCACCGTGAAGCGCGAGTTCGGGTGCGCCGCCTTGGCGCCGGTTTCCTTCGCGATCTGCGGTGTCCAGTCCTTGCCCTGCCAGTCGATCAGGTGCGCCGGCAGCGCCTTGCCCGGTGTGTCCTGCTCCATGCCTTCCCACCAGACGTCGCCGTCGTCGGTCAGGCCGACGTTGGTGAAGATCACGTCATGGTCCAGGCTCTTGAGGCAGTTCGGGTTGGTCAGCATGTTGGTGCCCGGCGCCACGCCGAAGTAGCCGGCTTCCGGGTTGATGGCGTAGAGCCGTCCGTCCTTGCCGGGCTTGATCCAGGCGATGTCGTCGCCGATGGTCGTGACCTTCCAGCCCTCGAAGCCGGCCGGTGGCACCAGCATCGAGAAGTTGGTCTTGCCGCAGGCCGAGGGGAAGGCCGCCGCCACGTGGTACTTCTTGCCCTCGGGCGAGGTGACGCCCAGGATCAGCATGTGTTCGGCCAGCCAGCCTTCGTCGCGGCCCATGTTCGAGGCGATGCGCAATGCGAAACATTTCTTGCCCAGCAGCGCGTTGCCGCCGTAGCCGGAACCGTAGGACCAGATCTCGCGCGTTTCGGGGTAATGCACGATGTACTTGGTCTTGTTGCAGGGCCAGGTGACGTCCTTCTGGCCTTCGGCCAGCGGCGCGCCCACGGTGTGCACGCAGGGCACGAACTCGCCGTCGTCGCCCAGCACATCGAACACCGCCCGGCCCATGCGGGTCATGATTTTCATGTTGACGCCGACGTAAGCACTGTCGGACAGCTCGATGCCGATGTGGGCGATCGGCGAGCCCAGCGGCCCCATGGAAAACGGCACCACGTACATGGTGCGGCCCTTCATGCAGCCGTCAAACAGCGGCTGCAGCGTGGCGCGCATCTGGTCCGGGGCCATCCAGTTGTTGGTCGGGCCGGCGTCTTCCTTTTTCGCGGAACAGATGAAGGTGCGGTCTTCCACGCGGGCCACGTCGGTCGGGTCGGAGTTGGCCAGGAAGCTGTTCGGGCGTTTGGCTTCGTTGAGCTTTTTGAAAGTGCCGGCGTCGACCAGCTGCTGGCACAGGCGCTGGTATTCAGCGTCGCTGCCGTCGCACCAGTAGATGTCGTCGGGTTTGCACAGGGCCGCCATATCGGCGACCCAGGCAATCAGCCGGGCGTGTTTGACGTAGCTGGGCGTGTTCAGGTTCAGCCCTTGCATCGCGGGGTGGTTCATCGGGAGCTCCAAAGTTAAAAAGCGTGATTTCGACAAACGCCGTATCGGGCTGCCTGTCGGAATGGCGCTGCTTCCGGCTTCAGAAACATCAGGGGTGACTCGCTTTCCGGCGCTCCGCGGGCCGCCCGGAAAATTCATTTTAAGAACATCGGCAGAAGTTACCGCGTGGGTACAGGCAAAACATATGCAAAACCTGCATGGGGTTATGCATTGCCTCCGCCGCAGTTCCGGCAGTGCTGACCGGGGTGATGGAAATGGGGCTTGCGCCGGCAGCGGGCGGGCGGGCCGGGGCGCCGCCCGCGCGCTCGCCTAGAATCCGGTGATCTGCCGCCGTCCCGGTACCGCACGTTCCCGTCCAGCCTCCATGTCCCTGTCCCCCACCGCCACACCGGTAGCCCCGCAGGCCCTGCCCGCGGGACTGGACGCGATTTTCGTGATCCACGCCACCCGCTTCGTCGAGCGGCGGCGCCGGATCGAGGCCCAGATGGCGGGACTGGGCCTGCCTTATGAGTTTGTGCTCGACTTCGATATCCCGGCGATTCCCGACGACCTGCGGCAGCGGCTTTTCCGCGGCGACAAGCTGTCGCCTGCGCAGCAATCCTGCGCACTCAAGCACTGGCAGGCGCACCGGCTGATCCTGGAACGCGGCCTGTCGCGGGCCCTGATCCTGGAAGACGACGTCATTTTTTCCCCGCAGTTCTGGCCGGCCCTGAACGGGCTGATGAAGGAAGAGCTGGCCCTGGGCGATCCGCATGTGACCTTTCTGGGCTGCGGCGGCCACTACTACGTGCCGCACGAACAGATCCGCGCCGGTCAATGGCTGTACCCGCGCAACCAGGGCAAGTTCGCGGACTCCTACATTGTTTCGCTGGCCACCGTGCAGCGGCGCCTGGACTGGATTGAGGCCAACGGCATCACGCTGCCGATAGACCACACCTTCGAACACATCGACCGCACGCTGGCCACACCGATGTTCTGGCTGGAGCCGCCGGTGGTCGAGCAGGGCAGCCACAACGGCAGATTTTCATCGGCACTGGACAAGTCGCACCCGCTGTGGTTTCAGGCGCTGCAGTTCCGTTGGAAAAAGCTGTGGCGCCGCCGCCGGCACGATTAGGCGAGCCGCCACCCAACCTGGAACCCTTCAACGATGACTGCCTTGTCGCATCCGCATCCCCAGTCGCCGCGCGGCCTGGTCACCTGGACCCAGAACACGGCGATATTCGCCGTTTGCGCCAATCTGTTCTCCACGGCGCTGGCGAATCTGGGATTTGTGCTTTTCTTGCTGCTGTTTGTTTGCACTTGCCTGACCAGCCAGCGGCGCCATCTGGACAGCCGAAATTTTCCTTTCGGCGTGGCAGTGGCGATCTGCATCTACATAAGCTGGCAAATCATCGGTCTAACTTATACCGACGCGCCCGCGCATTACGCTTGGAGCAGTATTTTTTCGGAACGGAAGATTGTGTACATCCTCCCGTTGGCGTTGCTTTTTTCAGACGAATTGCCCAAGCGGCGGTTTCTGAGCGCCTTTTATATGACGTGTGCAGTTGGTTTGCTGGTGTCCTTCGCCTTGAAGATGCCTTTGGTCCAAGAGTTGGCGGGGGCTGTGGCTTCCATCAAGAAGCCGATGCCCGACAACGTGTTCCGGTCCCATGCCACGCAGAGCATGGCCTTCGCCATGTGCAGCTTTCTGGGACTATGGTTGGTTGATCAAGTGAAAAGCAGGGCATGGAAGGTAGCCATCGGTGTCCTGTCCATCGCGTTCTTGGTCAACATCATCGCCGTTACGCCGGGCAGAAGTGGCTACGTGGTCTTCCTGGTCCTGCTCGTCTGGAGTTTTGCAATGTGGCGCGGCGGCAAGGGCGTTGTGGTCGGCATGGCGGCTGCCGCACTGCTCGGTGTGGGGGCCTTCCTGGCATCGCCTCCGGTGCATGACCGCATCATGAAGGGTGTCAACGAGATCAACAACTACGCTAGCAGTGCGGAAGAAACCTCGATGGGGCTGCGGATGGTTTTGTACAAAACCACCCTCGCGATGATTGTCGAACGCCCGCTACTGGGGACTGGCACGGGCGGGTTCAAGACCCACTTCAGCGCCATTGCTGCGGAGAAATACACCGGCTGGCGAGCACGTCCTGCCGAAGATCCGCACAACCAATACCTTTTGGTCACGGTTGAAAACGGTCTGATCGGGCTGGCGGCCTTTGTTTTCATGTTGTTCATGATCATGAAGGCCAGCCTGAAAAGCGGCAGCATTTACGGAAAAATGGCGGCGGGCTGCCTGCTGGCCTGGTGTGCGACCAGCCTGTTCAGCGGCCATTTCCGGACCTTTCCCGAAGGCCACCTGATCGCCTTCATCGTGGGAATGCTGATGGTCAGCCGCGCGCCCGATGGGCAGCAGGCGGGTGCCACGCCTGCTGACGGTGCAGCGGGCTGAGCCTGTCGCGTGACCGGCGAGGACGGCTGGCCCGCCGCGCTGCCGGCCGGAAATCAGGCCATGTAGATGGCGATGAAGGCCAGCAGGAACATCAAGACCGCGCCGGCAACCGGCAACACCAGGGGCATCATCGGGACGATGGCTTCGACGGCGTCCTGTTCCTGGGCGTGGGTCGGGCTGCTGTGGGCGGCGTTGGTGGTTTGTTCTGGGCTGGACATGGTGGGGAATTCCTGAAAACGGGACAACGCCACTATTTTACCTTTTCACACGCCACCCGAACCGGGCCGGCCGCTAACATGCACTTGTCCGTGCCGGGGCCGGGAGCTGCCGGTGCACCTGCTGCCATCCTTGTTCTGGAGCCTGCCATGTCTTCTTTTGCCCCAGCAGGCCGTGCCTGCCTTGTTGCCCTTCTGCTGGCTGGCCTGGCCGGTTGTGCTGCCACCGGCCCCCACAGCCCCTCGGCCCGGCCCGTGCTGTACCCCAATCCCACCCTGAACCGTGTCGGTGATGCCCAGGGCCGCGCCGAGGCCGACGCCTGCATGGCCCGCGCGGTGTCCGCCGGGCTGACGCCCGACGAGAAAAACAATGCGGTTGCGCGCGGCGCCGGCGTGGGTGCGGCCACCGGCGCCGTGGCCTCGGCGGTCGGCGCCCTGATCACCGGCCGGGGTGGCGAAGGCGCGATCCGGGCCGGCGCCGCCGGCGCGGCTGTGGGGGGGTCGGCCGGTGCGGTTCAGGGCGCGTTTCGCAATGACCGGCCCAGCAGCACCTACCGCAACTTCGTTCAGCGTTGTCTGGCCGAGCGCGGCTTCGAGGTGATCGGATGGAACTAGCGGACAGCCGCGCGCCGGGTGTGAAGCCTGCCGCTGTTCACCGCCTGCTGTCGGTGCAGGTGGGCGCCGCCCGGCGCATCCCCATGGGCGGGCGCAGTGTGCTGACCGGCATGGTCAAGCGGGCTGTGAGCGGGCCCGTCCCTGTGCTGCCCATGGGTTTGACGGGAGACGAGCAGGCCGACCTGTCCATCCACGGCGGGCTGGAAAAAGCCGTGTACGCCTATCCGGCGGAACACTACCCGTTCTGGCAGGCCGCGCGGCGTGAACAGGGCCTGGGACTGATCGATGACAGCCTGCCGCATGGCAGCCTGGGCGAAAACCTGACCCTGCAAGGCCTGCTCGAAAGCGAGGTGTGGGCTGGCGATGTGCTGAAATTTCCCGCGTGCGAGCTTCAGGTGCGCATTCCGCGCGAACCCTGCTACAAGTTCAATGCCGCGATGGGCTTTGCGCGGGCCTCGAGAATGATGGCGCACAGCGGATTTTGCGGCTTCTATCTGTCGGTGCTGACACCAGGCAGCATCCGCGCCGGCGAAGGTTTCGAGCTGCTGCCGGGACGCCGCAGCGTCAGCATCACGCAGCTGTTCGCCGCCAAAATGGCCAAGCACCTGCGCTAGGGATCACAGCAGCGCGTACGTCGTGGTGGCGCGGCTGACACTTTTGCCGTCGTCGGCGCCGCGGATGTCGATTTCACCAAAGGCCAGCGACTTGCCGGCGCGTATCACGCGCGCCTCGATCAGGGCGTCCTGCTTCGACAGCGGCTTGAGGAAGCTGCTGTTCATCTGCACCGTGGTGCAGGGCCTGAATTCCCCGAAGTGGTTGATCAGGGCCAGCACCATCGCGGTGTCGGCGGCGGCCATCATGGCCTGGCCGCAAAGCATGTCGCCGACGCGGGACAGCGCCGGATTTTGCGGCAGGCGCAAGGTCACGCCCTGTCCATCGGAGGCCTCGACTCTCAGGCCCAGGGCCTGCACCCAGGGTGCGAAATAGTCCGGCAACGCGGCCTGCAAGGTATCGATGTTCATGACTGCTCCACGGCTTCGAAGCCGGCTGTATGCAATACCGCGAGCACCTGTGCAATGTGTTCGCGCCCGCGTGTCTGGATCACCAGTTCGATGTCCACATTCTGTGCCGACAGCATGGTGAACGCGCGCTGGTGGTGCACTTCGTCGATGTTGGCACCCGCGCCCGCCACGGTGGCCGTGATTTTTGCCAGCGAGCCGGGTATGTCTCGCGCGCTGACGCGGATGCGCGCCAGCCGGCCGGCACGCACCATGCCACGCTCGATGATGGCTGCCAGCAGCAGCGGGTCGATGTTGCCGCCGCACAGCACCAGACCGACTTTCTTGCCGCGAAACCGCCCCGGGTACTTGAGCAGCGCGGCCAGGCCGGCGGCGCCCGCGCCCTCGACCAGGGTTTTCTCAATCTCCAGCAGCATCACCATGGCCTGCTCGATGTCGCCTTCATCCACCAGCACCAGGTCGTCCACCTTCTGCGCGATGATGGCCTGCGGAATGACGCCCGGCGTGCCGACGGCAATGCCTTCGGCGATGCTGCTGCTGCCCTGCGGGTGCTGCGTGCCCTTGATGGCGTTGACCATGGCCGGAAACCGCGAGGTCTGCACGCCGATGATGGTGATGCCGGGTTTGATCGCGCGCGCCGCCGTGGCCATGCCGGCAATCAGGCCGCCGCCGCCCACCGCCACCACCAGGGTGTCGAGCTCCGGCACGGCCCGCAGCATTTCCAGGCCCACCGTGCCCTGGCCGGCGACGATGGCTTCATCGTCGTAGGGGTGGACAAACACCAGGCCTTCACGCTGCGCCAGCTCCAGGGCGTGGCTGCGCGACTCTTCCAGCGTGTCGCCGTGCAGCACCACCTCCGCGCCGAAGCCGCGGGTGCGGTCTATCTTGACGCCGGGTGTGAAGCGCGGCATCACGATCACTGCCCGCAGGCCCAGCCGCTGCGCATGGTAGGCGACGCCCTGCGCATGGTTGCCGGCGCTCATGGCAATCACGCCGCGCGCTTGCTCCTGCGCCGTGAGCTGCACCAGCTTGTTGCAGGCGCCGCGCTCCTTGAAGGAGGCGGTGTACTGCAGGTTCTCGAACTTGAGGAACACTTCCGCACCGGTGATCTGCGACAGCGTTTTCGACGCCACACAGGGGGTATCGAGCAACTGGCCGTGCAGCCTGCGGGCGGCGGCTTCAATATCGGCAAATCCAAGCATGGTGCTCCTGGCGGGTGGGGCTGTCACGGCATTTTTGCGGGAGCACCGATTGTGGCGGGTTTTGTGGCGCAATCCACACGGGGGCATTGGGCCGGTGTCTTCCATGATGCGACAAGCTGCGTTATGGTTGGGCATATGGCATCTGCGCCATGACGGCGCAGATAGTTTTTCCTTCCAGGCTGGAGGTCCATCGATGAGCAAGCGTTTGGGTGCCGACAAGCACGGTCCGTTGCTGCTGTCCCCTGGCCTGAAGGATGCGCCGGTGCTGGACCTCATGTGTTCACATTTCGTGCTGACGCTGGCGGCGCGCCAGGGCGCCAAGTTCAATGTCCGGCGTGACCTCAACAGCCTGCTGTCGCTGTCCGGCCGGCACCTGGTGTGGCCCTTGCCGGCATTGCAGCGCCTGCGCGAATTTCTGGGCCGCCGCTGCCGCGACAACGAGTTCTGGCGCGGGCACGAGGCCCTGAGCGACACCGCCTTCCTGGCCCGGCACGGCGCCTGGCGCGGACCGTATGAAGAGGGCACGCTGTTTTTCTACCTCGACGAACACGCCAAGGACCAGCCCAAGGACCTGCTGTCGGTGCTCAGCGCAACCGGCGACTGGCTGACCCATGCGCTCAAAAAGCAATCCACGCTGGTGGAAAAGAACATCGATGCGCTGGCCAACCTGCTGCAGCTCAACCAGGCCGAGCGCGCGCTGCTGCTGTACGGCACGCTGGCGCGTTACCAGCGCGACCTGCGCTCCCTGCTGGTCGAGTTCAAGGTCAACAATGCGCCCGAAGCCTATGCCGCGATTGCCGAGGTGGCTGGTGTCAAGGCGGGCGAGGTGGCCGAGGCGCTGCGCGCCGGCTCGCGGCTGGAGCGCATCGGCATGGTTGAGAACCTGATCTCCGAGCACAACATCACCGACCTCGCCGACCTCATGAAGGTCAGCGAAAAACTGCCGCCGGTGCTGATGCGTGAGTACCGCGACCAGACCGAGCTGATGGCGGTGTTCACACGGCCGGTGGACCGCAGCAGCCTGGGACTGGCGGATTTTTCCTTTGCGCAGGAAGACGCGCAGGTGATGGTTTCGCTGTTGCGCAATGCCGTGGCCGGCAAGGAGCTGGGCGTCAACGTGCTGCTGTATGGCCCGCCCGGCACCGGCAAGACCGAGCTGGCCAAGGTGGTGGCGCAGGCTGCCGGACTGGACCTGTTCGAGGTGGAGTATGCCGACCGCGACGGCAACTCGCTGAGCGGCCGCGACCGCTACCGCTCGCTGCAGATCGCCCAGGTCTTCCTCAAGGGCAGTGCCCATGCCGCGCTGCTGTTCGACGAGGTGGAGGACGTGTTTCCGGCGATCTCCAGCGAGGCGGCCCAGCTGATGGCGCGCTCCGACCAGCTGGTGGCGCCGGCCACCGGATCGGTCAGTGGCAAGGCCTGGGTCAACCAGATCCTCGAATCCAACACCGTGCCTACCCTGTGGGTGACCAACCGCATCGAGCAGATCGACCCGGCCTTCCGGCGGCGTTTTGCCTACCACCTCGAACTCAAGTCGCCGCCCCCGGGCGCGCGCGAAGGCCTGGTGCGCAAGACCCTCGAGGGCGTGGCGGTCAGCGACGGTTTTGTGGCGCGGCTCACCGGCCGCAAGGGCCTGACGCCGGCGCAGATCCGTACGGCGGTGCGCTTTGCCAAGCTGGCCAGCGAACCCGGCAAGGACACTGATGGCGCGGGCATGCAGGCCATCCTCGGCGGCGGCCACACGGCGCTGATGGAGTCGCTGATCGAGCGCCAGCTCAAGAATGCCGACCTTGCGCTGGGCAACAAGGCCGATGCCGCGGGGCGGCGCAGCGTCACCACTTATGACCTGTCCATGCTCAACGTCGAGTCGCGCTTCGACGTGCCGCGTATCGTGCAGGCGCTGAAAAGCCGCGGCCATGGCAGCCTGTGTTTTTACGGCGCGCCCGGCACCGGCAAGACCGCCCTGGCCGAACACATCGCGAAAGAGCTGGAGCGGCCGCTGATCATCAAGCAGGCCAGCGACCTGATGAGCAAGTATGTGGGCGAGACCGAACAGAACATGGCGGCGATGTTTGCCGAGGCCGAGGCCGAAAAGGCGGTGTTGTTGCTCGACGAGGCCGACAGTTTCTTGCAGGACAGGCGCGGTGCCCAGCGGACCTATGAAGTGACCGAGGTCAACGAGATGCTGCAGGGCATGGAGCGCTTCCACGGCATTTTTGTCTGTACCACCAACCTTCTCGAAAGCCTGGACCAGGCGGCGCTGCGGCGCTTCACCTTCAAGATCAAGTTCATGCCGCTGACCGCGGCCCAGCGCGAAACCATGTTTGTCACCGAGGCGCTGGCAGGTGATGCCGCCGGCCTTACCGGCGCGCTGCGCGAGCGGCTGGCCCGGCTGGAGCAACTGTGTCCTGGCGACTTTGCGGCGGTCAAGCGCCAGACCGACATCCTGGCGGTGGAGTTCACGGCCGATGAATTCCTGGGCCAGCTGGAGGCTGAACACCGGATCAAGCCGGAAGTGCGGGAGGCACGGGGCATGGGGTTTGTGCAGTAGCTTCGGACGCCACATGGCCCTGTTGCCGTTCGGACTGAGTCGGTCGAGGGGTGGTCTCAGAGGTCAAGTGCAACACTCTTTATCCCTGAAAGAGATTCCGAGCGAGCAAAGGGTATAGGCACTTGAGTGCCGAAGAAATGGGGCCATTGTGGCGTTTAAGCTGCAAGGCAGTAGCGCCAGAGCAATCGGGTCGGAGTTGGGACGCAACGGCATCGCTGCTATGGTACGCAGGTCTTGGAGCGACCCCAAATCAGGCGGTTACGATGCTAGCCGAGCCGGGCAACGCGTCTGGCGCATGCGCCGCCTGGCTCGCACGCCCTGCAAACTGCGCCCTGCCAGCGCACTTGGGCTGGGTACGCAGCTGCTTGAGAGACGCTGGTCGCCTGCAGCAGATTGTCCTTATCCTCAGGCGTGAACAGCAGGGATCCGCCGATTTCTGACGCAGTTGCTGCGCCAAAGCCGCGGCGCGCGAAGGCTTTAAGCGCCCGCCCGAGGTAAACGATCAGCTGGTGCCGGGACATTCGGAGGGTGGCGTCATCAAGGGGGCCAGGAACCAGACCTCCGTGGCACGCTGGAGTGTGGCAAGACGTACTTCATGAGGATCGTCAGGGTTGACCGAGCCACGGCGCTGGAAATGTTCAAGGGCGTTGAAGGTGCGTTAAACCCACTGGATGAGGCTTTGCTCAAGACGCTGACGTAACGACAAGGAGAGGGCGTTGCACAATCGGCTGGACGAGAGCACGGACCGAGGATTTACTTTGCTGACCCGCGTAGTCAGTGGCAGCGGGACACTACGAGAACATCTACAGATTGATTTGGCAGTACCTGCAGTACAGCGAAAGACAGCTCAACTCCCTTTCGCGTGTCACACGGAACTGGACAACTTCGGCCTAAGTGGGGCTCTATCAAGCTCAATGCTCAATGCTCAATGCTCAATGCTCAATGCTCAATGCTCAATGCTCAATGCTCAATGCTCAATTCAACGCTCAGTTCAATGCTCAGTTCTCAATGGCTATAGAACCCGGATCCAGTCCGGGATGCCAGAAGCTCGAAAGGTTCAGCTCAGCACAACACTGCTCAAGCGTCGGCGATAAGTCGCCACAACAGGATCATCCGGTGGAATCTGCCCATCCGCCACCTTGACCCTGGGCGGCTCGATGATCTCGAGGATGGAGACAAAAGTCTTGCGCGCCAGCTCCTCGTTCCAGGACTTGTCGCGCATCAAAATTTCCAGCAACTCGTCCATCGCCGGCACCCAGCGTTGCTGGCTCATGTGCAACTGCGCCAGCGCGTAACGCGTTTCGAAATCCCGCTTGTTGACCGCAATTTTTACGTCAAATTCGGCCTGAGACCCCGCCGGATCTGCGTGGGCAGCTCCTGATTCGATAGCATCGAACCAGTGCCGCAGGGCTTCGAACTTGCGCACGGTCGGCGCCTTGCTGGCCACCGGCGCAAAAGCGGCCCTGGCGTGGCCCAACTGGCCGTGCTGCAGCAGCAGGCGCACATAGTCGAAGCGGGCGTTGTCGTTGGCCGGGTCGTTTTCCACCGCGGCCTTGAGTTTTTCGAGCACGGCCGCCGGGCTGCTGTCTTCGGGCTCGACGGCTTCCTCTTCCTCGGGCGGCAGCTCATCGGCCGGCGGCAGGTGTTTGTCGAGGAACTCCTTGACCTTGCCCTCGGGCAGCGCACCCTGGAAACCGTCGACCGGCTGGCCGTTGATCATCAGGATGCAGGTCGGGATGCTGCGGATGCCGAAGGCCGCGCCCAGTTGCTGCTCCTGGTCCGAGTCGATCTTGACCAGCTTGAAGCGGCCCTTGTAGGCGGCTTCCACCTTTTCGAGGATGGGGCCCAGCGACTTGCAGGGCCCGCACCAAGGCGCCCAGAAATCAATCAGCACGGGCGTGCTCATGGAAGCCGTGATGACTTCCGCTTCAAAATTGGCAATGGTGACGTCGATCATGGTGCTCAGGACATGGAGGTGGGACAGGGGATTTTCAACCGGCGGGCGGCCCGGGATGGGACGATAGCACGGCCCCCTTAAAATCAGCCGGCAAGCACCCGCCGACCAACCCCGACCTCGAAGGTCCCTATGACAACAAGCAATCCTCCCGTCAGCCCCCTGGTGGGCGTGCTGATGGGCTCCAGCAGCGACTGGGACACCATGCAGCACGCGGTGCAGATCCTGACGCAGTTCGGCGTGGCGCACGAGGCGCGCGTGGTGTCCGCGCACCGCATGCCCGACGAGCTGTTCGCCTATGCCGAGCAGGCGGCCGGTCGCGGCCTGCAGGCCATCATTGCCGGCGCCGGTGGCGCCGCCCACCTGCCGGGCATGCTGGCAGCCAAGACCGCCGTGCCGGTGCTGGGGGTGCCGGTGGCCAGCAAACATCTGCAAGGCGTGGACTCCCTGCACAGCATCGTGCAGATGCCCAAAGGCATACCGGTCGCGACCTTTGCCATCGGCAACGCCGGTGCCGCCAATGCGGCGCTGTTTGCGGTGGCCATGCTGGCCCTGAACGACAAGGCGCTGGCGGGCAAGCTGCAGGCTTTCCGCGCCGAGCAGACCGCTGCCGCGCAGGCCATGACCTTGCCCCCGGCATGAGCTTCTCCCCGATTTTCCCTGGCTCCGTCGATGCCTCGGGCCGGCCCGCCACCCTGGGCGTGATGGGCGGCGGCCAGCTCGGCCGCATGTTTGTGCACGCGGCACAGCGCCTCGGTTATTTCACCGCCGTGCTCGACCCCGATGCCACCAGCCCGGCCGGCCGCGTCAGCCACCACCACATCGCCACCGGCTACAACGATGCGCAGGGCCTGCAGCAGCTGGCCGCGCTGTGTCACGCCGTCACCACGGAGTTCGAAAACGTGCCGGCAGCCGCGCTGCAGGCGCTGGCGGCCAGCCGGCCGGTGGCACCGGGCGCGGCAGCCGTCGCGATTGCGCAAAACCGCATCGAGGAAAAGGCCCACTTCACGGCCAGCGCCGGTGTCGCGGGTGTCACCTGCGCGCCGTACGCGGTGATTGAAACAGCGGAACAGCTCAAGGCGGTGGATGCCGAGCTGCTGCCCGGCATACTGAAAACCGCGCGCATGGGTTACGACGGCAAGGGCCAGGTACGTGTGGCCAACCTGGCCGAGCTCGCCGTGGCCTGGGCCGGCTTGAAGGGCGTGCCCTGCGTGCTGGAAAAGCTGCTGCCCCTGAAAGCCGAATGTTCGGTCATCGTCGCGCGGGGCTGGGATGGCGCCATCACCGGCTTTGCGCCGCAATTCAACCTGCATGTGGACGGCATCCTCGCCGTGACCGCGGCTTATGAAGGAAACATGCCACCGGCCCTTGCCCGGCGAGCGCGGGCAGCTACTGAATCGATAGCAAACCACATCGGCTACGTGGGCGTGTTGTGCGTCGAGTTTTTTGTCATCGACGATGGCAGCGCCGACGGCGCGCTGGTGGTCAATGAAATGGCGCCGCGTCCGCACAACAGCGGCCACTACACGCTGGACGCCTGTGATGTCTCGCAATTCGACCTGCAGGTGCACGCCATGGCCGGTTTGCCCTTGCCGCAGCCGCGCCAGCATTCGCCGGCCATCATGCTGAACCTGCTGGGCGATGTCTGGTTCGACGCGGCTCGCCGGCCGCGCACGCCCGACTGGCAAGCGGTGCTGGCGCTGCCCGGCGCCCATTTGCACCTGTACGGCAAGCTCGAGGCACGGCCGGGGCGCAAGATGGGCCACCTGACCCTCACCGGCGCGGACGTAGCGAGCGTCAAGTCGGCCGCGCGCCAGGCCGCCAAAATTCTGGCACTGCCAGGACTGGGCGCGCTGGAATGATTCTCGACGGCAAGGACCCGGCGGCCATCGCCGAGGCGGCCCGCGTGATCCGCGCCGGCGGCCTGGTCGGCTTTGCCACCGAAACGGTGTACGGCCTGGGCGCCGATGCCTCCAGCGACACGGCCGTGGCCGGCATCTTCGCCGCCAAGGGCCGGCCCAGCGACCACCCGCTGATCGTGCATGTGGCCGAGCCGGCCCAGGTGGCGAGCTACGCGATCGATGTTCCGCCGTTTGCCGAGCGCCTGATGAAAACCCTGTGGCCCGGACCGCTGACCGTGATCCTGAAACGCCAGCCCGGTGTCGCCGCTGCGGCTGCCGGCGGCCAGGACTCCATCGGCCTGCGCTGCCCGGCCCACCCGGTGGCGCAGGCGCTGCTCAAGGCCTGCGCCACCGGCGTGGCGGCGCCCAGCGCCAACCGTTTCGGCCGTGTCAGCCCGACCACCGCGCGCCACGTCGCCGAGGAATTCGGCGACGCCTTGCTGGTGCTCGACGGCGGGCCCTGTGAGGTCGGCATCGAGTCCAGCATCGTCGACTGCACCCGCGGGCGGCCGGTGCTGCTGCGCCCCGGCGTGTTCACGCGCGCGCAGCTCGAGGCCGCCTGCGGCGAGCCGGTGCTGGACAACCACGACCTTCTGGAGGTCGGCGCCCCGCGCGCTTCCGGCACGCTGGCCTCGCATTACGCGCCCAACGCGCGTGTGCGCCTGATGGACGCCGCCGCGATCCAGGCCGCGCTGGACCTGCTGGGCGCCGACGCCGCCCACATCGCGGTCTATGCGCGTTCCATCGTGCGCATCCAGTCCGACAAGGTCATTTACCGCCGCATGCCCGACGACGCGCTGGCCACGGCACAGCAACTGTTCGCGGTGCTGCGCGGCTTCGATGCGCAAGGCGTCAAGCTGATCTGGATCGAGCAGCCGCCGCTGGCTGCCGACTGGGACGGCGTGCGCGACCGGCTGGGCCGGGCGGCTGCGGATTGACGCACGGCGCCGTCACGGTGCATAGTGGAGGGGCTCCCTTGCGCGCCGCACCATGAGCATTCATTCCTGAAAGTGCCCCCATGAGCTCTCCCATCGATGCCGGCGCCACCCCCGCCATTGCTGCGCTGCTGCAGCAACTGCGCGAAGGCCGGCAGCCCGACGCGGCGGCGCAGGAGATCCTGCGCATCACGGCGGGACTGGAGGCGCAGCTGCGCCAGCGCGACGCGGATGTGGCCGCCGCGATCAAGGAACTCGAGTCGTTTTCGTATTCGGTGTCCCACGACCTGCGCGCGCCGCTGAGCACCATCGACGGATTCAGCCGCCTGCTCGAGGGCTCCTCGGCCAAGGGCGATGCCGAGCGCAGCAAGCACTATTTGCAGCGGCTCAGGCTGGGCGTGGCCAACATCAACGAACTGATCGCGGCGCTGCTGCTGGTGTCACGCCTGCTGCGTGCGCCCATGGCGCCGCAGGCGGTGGATATCGGTGCACTGGCACAGGCCGCATTCACGGAGTTGCAGGCGGCCGAACCCGGGCGGCTGGCGCAGGTCGATGTGCAGGCCGGATTGACGGCCCGGGGCGACCCGGCGTTGCTCAAGCAACTGATGGATCACCTCGCCGGCAATGCCTGGAAGTTCAGCGCCAAAAAGGACCGCGCGCTCATCGCTGTCGGCAGCCAGGCCGGCGCCGGGGGCGAAACCGTTTACTTCGTGCGGGACAACGGCGCCGGCTTCGACATGGCGCATGCCGACAAACTGTTCGGCATCTTCCAGCGCATGCATGTCACGTCCGACTTCCCCGGCCTGGGCGCCGGCCTGGCGATGGCGCAACGCATCGTCGCCCGGCACGGAGGGCGGATCTGGGCCGAGGCAGCAGTGGATCAGGGCGCGACGATTTACTTCACCTTGCCAGGGATGTGAGCGGGAGCAGGTCCTGCTGTCCAGGGCAAGCCGGGGTGGCAGCGTGAGTTCGAGACCTCACATCTGAATCATCCGTATCGCCTTGCGCGACCCGTCGTTCATCTCCTTGACCGCCTGGATCATGCGGCTCAGGTAGGTCGGCACCTCGGACTTGAGCAGCCGGCCGGGCTCCGGCATGTAGCCGATGGCGATGTGGAACACCAGCGGGTCGGCGTCGGGCAGTTCACGCGACGGGCGCAGGCCGCTGGCGAGGATCTTGGTCGCCACGTCGTTGACCGAGTCGCTGCTCATCGGCCCTTCCATCAGCAGCGCAAACTGGCTGTCGCCGACGCGTGCCACGGTGTCGGTGGCCTGCGCCGCCGCGCGTATGCGTGAGGCGGCCATCACCATGGCACGGTCGCCGGTTTCCCGGCCATGCTGCTGCTGCAGGGTGGCGAGGTTGCTCAGGTTGATCAGCAGCAGGGCGCAGGGTTGCTGGTACCGCCCTGCAGTGCTCAAGGCCTGGCGCAGTTTGCCGACCAGCAGGCGCGCCGAGCCCAGCCCGGTCAAGGGGTCGGTGGTGCGCAGCGTGGTGGCCCGGCTTTCGGATTCGCGCCGCTGCGTCACGCGGCGCAGCAGGCCGTAAAACAGGATGGGTGCCTCCAGCGCCGAACCGAGCAGCAAGGCGTTTTCGGTCAGGAAGCTGGCCCGGAGCAGGCCCAGGTTGCGCCCCAGCGGGAACAGCGTGGCCAGGATGATGGGCAGAAACCCCAACGCGATCCAGCGCGCATGCCGGTCGCCCTCGAACAGGGACACGCCCACCACCAGCAGCAGGATCAGGATGCCGGCGCTCACGAGCACATTGGCCACCGCAAAACTCTCGGCCGTCGGGATCGCGCCGTCGATGACCGCGATGCTCAGCAGCAGGCCGAACATGGCCATCAGCAACCAGTCCAGCGCGCGGAAAAAACGCTTGGGTGTGGTGACGGTGCGCACGAACAACATGGCGGTGGCGGCGGCAGCCAGCGGCAACGCAAAAACGGCAGGATTGTTCAGCGCCGGCGTCTCCGGCCAGACGTACAGGCCGGCCATGCCGGTGAACGCGGCCTGCGAGCCCGCAAAGGTGGCCACATACAGGGCGTAACTCGCAAACCCCCAGTCGCGGTAGGCCACGGCGTTGATCACGGCGAGCAGGCTGACCAGGAAGGCAAGCCCGAAGTAGGCGCCCAGCAACACATGGTCCAGCTGGCGGGTGGCGGTGAGTTGCGCATCGGCGACCACGCGCGGAATCGCCGAGAAAGGCACGCGTGCATGCTGGATGCGCAGGTAATAACGGGTCGATTGCCCGAGTTCGGGGCTGAGCGACAGCGCCGGGAAGCGGCCCGGCAGCGGCCAGGCGCTCATGGGCAGGGTGTCGCCGGCCTGCTGGACCACCCAGCGTCCCAGGCTGTCGCGGTAATACAGGCTGATCCTGTCCACGCCGGACATCGGCAGTTCGAGTTTCCAGTGGTGGCGCGGGTCCTGGCTGACCGCATCGAAGCGCAGCCAGAGCGCCGCCTCGTCCAGCACCTGGGGCTCGCCGATGCGCAGCGGCTTGAACCCCAGCGACAAGGCGCCCGCCTCCACCTGTTCCACACTGGTCTGGCCGCTGGCATCCAGCCAGGTCTCGAGCGAGGCCACCATGGGGATGGGTCCGGGGTTGCTGCCCAGCATCAGCACCTCGCCGGCGCCGGCCGGGGCCAGCATTGCCGCCTGCAGGCACAGCGCGGCCAGCACCCCCCGGGTCAGGGCGGCGATCGCTCTTGCGGCGACGGACGGTTTGGTGGCTCCCACAGGCGCGTATTGTGCAGCAAGCGTTTGGTGGCCCGCCTGTGGGCGGACTGCCGGGGCTGCCGGCTTGACCGGCGGCGCGCTGCGCCCCGCCGGGCCATGCACCAGCCTCTGATCAGCTATCGATTAGATAGCGCCTCACGCTGGTTGGAACCGGCCTGGCGCCCTGTCAGCTCAGGATTCCGTGCGGCAGACACGCAACACTTCCTGGCCATAGGCCTCGAGCTTTTTGGCGCCCATGCCACTGATGCCTTCCAGGTCGGCGCGGCTCTGCGGCGCGCGCTCGGCAATCGCGCGCAGCGTCGCGTCGTGAAAAATCACAAAAGCCGGCAGGTTGTGTTCGCGCGCCACCTCGGCGCGCCAGGCCTTGAGCCGGGCCAGCCGCTCGAGTGCGCCGGCGTTGAGCGAGGCTTCGGCCAGGCCTTTGGCCGAGGTTTTGGTGGTCTTTTTGCGGCGGTCGGCCGAAGCGCCGGCCGCCTGCTCGCGCAGCATCACGCTGACCTCGCCCTTGAGCACCTGGCGCGCGTCGGGCAGCAACTGCAGGGTGTTGAAGGCGTCGGGGTCGACCCGCACCATGCCCTTGGCGATCAGCTGGCGCAACACGCCGCGCCACTGCACCTCGGCCAGGTCCGCGCCTATGCCGAAGGTGCTGAGTTTGTCATGGTTGTGCTGCAGCACTTTTTCAGTGGCCTTGCCGCGCAGGATGTCCATCAGGTGGCCGGCACCGAAGCTGATGCCGCTGGCCTGCTGCACGCGGTAAATGCAGCTGAGCATCTTGCGCGCGGCTTCGGTCGCGTCCCAGACCTTGGGCGGCGCCAGGCAGTTGTCGCAATTGCCGCAAGGCTGGCTGTCCTCGCCGAAATAATGCAGCAGGGCAACGCGCCGGCAGCGCGTATCTTCGGCCAGGCTCAGGAGCGCGTCGAGCTTGCCGCGCATGACCTGCTTGAACTCCTCGCTGGCCGCCTCGCTGGTGTCTATCATGCGGCGCTGGTTCACCACGTCCTGCAGGCCGTAGGCCATCCAGGCGTTGGCCGGCAGGCCGTCGCGGCCGGCGCGGCCGGTTTCCTGGTAGTAGCCTTCGATGTTTTTCGGCATGTCCAGGTGCGCGACAAACCGCACGTCGGGCTTGTCGATGCCCATGCCGAAGGCAATCGTCGCGACCATCACCATGCCCTCCTCGCGCAGGAAGCGGTCCTGGCGCTGCTGGCGCAGGCTGCTGTCGAGACCCGCGTGATAAGCCATGGCTTTGAGGCCCGCGTCTTCCAGCAGGCCGGCCACTTCCTCGACACGCTTGCGCGACTGGCAGTACACAATGCCGGCCTCGCCAGCGTGTTCACTCTCGATGAAACGCAGCAACTGGTGCGTCGCGTTGGTTTTTTCGACGATGGTGTAACGGATATTGGGCCGGTCGAAGCTGCTGACAAATTCGCGCGCGTCCTCGAGCTTGAGCCGCTCGATCATGTCCTGGCGTGTCAGCGCGTCGGCCGTTGCGGTCAGCGCGATGCGCGGCACGTCGGGAAAGGTTTCGTGCAGCAGGCTTAAGCTTCGGTACTCGGGCCGGAAGTCATGGCCCCACTGGCTCACGCAATGCGCCTCGTCGATGGCGAACAGGCTCAGCAGGCCGCGCTCGTGCAGCGAACCGAGCAGGCCTTTCATGCGCGGCGTGTTGATGCGCTCCGGCGCGGCGTAGAGCAGGGTCAGCTCGTTGCGCAGCAACTGCTTTTCGAGCGCGCTGCTTTCTTCCTGGGTCTGCGTCGAGTTGAGGAAGGCGGCGGACACGCCGGCCTCATGCAGCGCGCCGACCTGGTCGTGCATCAGCGCGATCAGCGGCGAGATCACCACCGTCACCCCGTGGCCGGCGTTTTGCCGGGCGATGGCCGGGATCTGGTAACACAGCGACTTGCCGCCGCCGGTGGGCATCAGTACCAGCGCGTCGCCGCCCTGCACCACATGCTTGACGATGGCCTGCTGCGGCCCGCGGAAATCGGAATAACCGAAGACCTGGCCCAGGATGTCCAGCGGGGTGGGGGGCGTAGCGGTGCTTGGCAAGGTGGAAGGTGTCAGGACAAAATGCTATTGAATCTATAGCTGCTTGCACCCGCCAGTGATGGGTCGGGGCCGCTTTTGGCTGGAAGCCAGGGCTACATCTGTTCCCACGGCAGGCCTTCGAAGCGCCAGCCGCTCAGGGTAGAGCGCTGGAACTGTTCGTCCAGCTCGCCTTCGAAACCGTGCACCACGTTGATCACCTCGCTGAAGCCGGCCGCCTCCAGCGCCTGGCCGGCCGCCAGCGTGCGCTGGCCGGAACGGCAGATCAGCAACACCGGCTGGTCCTTGCCGCTGGCCTCGCGCGCCACCGCGTCGGCAAACTTCCCGGGGTCCGGCGTCAGGTCCGGGTACTCGTACCAGGGCACGTTGACCACACCGGGCGGGCGGCCCACGTAGAGCGACTCGATTTCCATGCGCACGTCGACAAACAGGGCGTCGGGGTGCTGCTGGAGGTAGTCCCAGGCTTCTTTGGGTTGGAGGTGTTTCATGGTGGTATCCGGCGGAAGCCTTATTGTCAGGCAAAGCGACGCGGGAATTTTCCGCCGGGCCGCCCCAAGGAAAATTAGCCCCCTCGGGGGGCAGCGCATTACACAAAGTGAAAAGCGTGGGGGCGAAAAGTTTAAAATCAGGGCATGAAGCAAGCCATCTATACCCGCGGCGCGGCGCTGCCGGCCCTCCTCGAAAAACGCATCGCCATCCTCGACGGGGCCATGGGCACCATGATCCAGCGCTTCAAGCTGAGCGAAGCGCAGTACCGCGGTGAACGCTTCAAGGACTTCCCCAAGGACGTCAAGGGCAACAACGAGCTGCTGAGCCTGACACGCCCCGACGTGATCCAGGACATCCACGAAGGCTACCTGGCCGCCGGCGCCGACATGGTGGAGACCAACACCTTCGGCGCCACCACGGTGGCCCAGGCCGACTACGACATGGCCGACCTGGCGGTGGAAATGAACTACGAATCGGCCCGCATTGCGCGCGCCGCCTGCGACAAGTTCTCCACACCGGACAAGCCGCGGTTTGTGGTCGGCGCCCTCGGCCCCACCCCCAAAACCGCCAGCATCAGCCCCGACGTCAACGACCCCGGCGCGCGCAACACCAGCTTTGAGGAGCTGCGCCAGGCCTATTACGAACAGACCGAGGCGCTGGTCAAGGGCGGCGCCGACGTGTTGCTGGTCGAGACGATTTTCGACACGCTCAACGCCAAGGCCGCGCTGTTCGCCATCGACGAGTATTTCGACAACAGCGGCGAACGCCTGCCGCTCATCATCAGCGGCACGGTCACCGACGCCTCCGGCCGCATCCTGAGCGGCCAGACCGTCACTGCCTTCTGGCACAGCGTGCGCCACGCGCAGCCGCTGGCCGTCGGCCTGAATTGCGCGCTCGGCGCCGCGCTGATGCGCCCCTACATCCAGGAGCTGGCGCGGGTCGCCGGCGACACCTACATCAGCTGCTACCCGAACGCCGGCCTGCCGAATCCGATGAGCGACACCGGTTTCGACGAAACCCCGGAGGTCACCTCGCGCCTATTGCGCGAGTTTGCCGACGAAGGCCTGGTCAACATCGTCGGCGGCTGCTGCGGCACCACGCCCGAGCACATTGGTGCGATCCACCAGGCGGTCGAGCCGCTGGCGCCGCGCGGCATCAAACGCGACTACTTCTACAAGGAAGCAGCCTGAGGGGCTGACCCGTGACGGGTTTCGTCATCCCGGACTTGATCCGGGATCCATGTTGGATGACCACCGCCCGTTCGGGCTGAGCCTGTCGAAGCCGTCTTCTCCTTCAAGCCTTGGGGTTCACGAATGCCTGTTGGCCGGGGGTTGCCCGGCGGCAAGTAACTTTGGCGAAACCCGCAAAGCGGGTTTTCTTTTGTTCGCCAAAAGGCGCGCTATGCGCGCGGGGTTCGCTTACTTCGCGTAGCGAAGTTACGCGAACACCAAAGTCACCAAAGAAAAGGCGACCCGATGGTCTGGGTCCCCTGCGCTGCGCTCCGGGGCAGCCTGCGGTGCTCGCATGGGGTCGAGCTCGAACTCGCCTTCGGCTCAGACAATCGCCCGTCCTGATCCATTTTTTGCTGCGCTCCTCGGCCCAGCCCGACGGGTGGGGTGCAAAACCAATGCGGGGAAAAGTCCGGAGTGCAGGAAGCGCGCAGCGCTTCCTGCACGGGAATCCCAACCGGCGGTCATGTGTGCACGCGAGCGCAGCGCACGCGGCCAAATGAAGTCCCCCTCTCTCGCCCAGCGGGGCGAGGGAGGGGCTAGGGGAGGGAGTGGGGAGTCAAAGTCCTGTTGAACAACGCGGACCGCTGAAGTAGCGTGATGCAAAAAGGGTATCCAAGCCGCGGTGGCCGCGACTTAAATCACCGCGAACTATGAAGACGAATCCCCTGCCTCGACCGGCGTCGCTGCCCTGACCAGCTGGTCCAGCGCCTGGGCGACCACGCCGTGGGTTTGCACCGGCCGCAGCAGGCCTTGCCTGATCAGCTTTTCGCAGCTGCGTTTTGTCATGGAGTGCGGCTGGCCGCCGTGGCTGACGAACATGAACAGGGTACCGCGGGTGCTGGCCCAGATCAGCTGGGCGCGCAGCCAGCGGCGCTTGGAATGCAGGTCGACCCAGCTGCCCTCACGCAGCCCGCCCAGCAGTTGCTCGGCGCTGACGGCGTCGGTTTCCGGCTCGGGGCCGTCCTCCTGGGCATCGTCCATGACCGGCAGAACACTGATCTCCGGGTCACTGTCGTCGCCAAGCTCGGCCGGTCCCGAGGGAAGCGTCTCCTCGAAGCCGGCATCGTCGAGTTCCTGCGGCGCCAGCCAGGGCTGGCCGGCGGCCTTGGCCTTGCGCTGCTCGGGCGTCGCGGGCAGGAGTTCGACCAGATCAGGGGCGTCGGCCAGCGCCACCTCGAGCGGTGCGGCTTCCGACTCCACCGCGTCGCGGCGGCTGCGCACACGGCGCAGCTTGAGCACCGGGCGGTGCAGCTTTTCCATGGTGCTGAAAAACGCCTCGGTCTCGCGCGGGTCCTGCCCCAGCGACGCCAGCCCTTCGTGCAGCTTGGCCAGCATGCGGGGAATCATCTCGATCAATTGGGCCGGCCGCTTCAGCGTGACTTGTGGCTTGACGCTCCAGAGCAGGTCGCTGACCAGCGAGCCGTAGCCCCCGGGGTCGATCTGGCGGCGCGTGTCGGTCAGGCGTGCATGGGCCATGACCAGCGCCCACGGACCGAACAGGAAGTCCAGCACCACGCCGGGCACATGGTCGAGGTCGGCGCGCATGCTCATGTCATAGGCGATCTGGTCGGCCTGGCTTTGCCGCTCCTCGGCCAGTTGCATGGTCTGGCGCATGTTGCTGCGCCGGGCTTTTTCCTGGCGGTCCTGCGCATCCCAGATGGCTTGCAGGTCGCCCAGGGCGTCGCCAAAAGGCCGGGCGTCGCTGATCTCCAGCGCGTTGAGCGCATTGAAGGCCTCGGTCACCGAGCTGAAAAAAGCCTGGAAACCGGGACTGCCTTCGCTGTTGTACTTGAAGCTGCGCTGCGCCACGCGCTCCATCAGGCGGCGGCCGGGGTGGTTTTCCTCGCTGAAAAAACGCGAATCGACCATGGCCAGGCGCAGCAGCGAGGGCTCCAGCGCAACGATGGCTTCGCGCACCGGCACCAGCAGGCGCGGGTCCTGCGCCACCTGGTTGACCAGCTGGCGCACCACCTCCATGCCCAGCACCTGGCCGACATGGGTGGCTTGTTTCTTGAGCTGTGTGCGCACCAGCGCGCGCTCGCGGGCTCGGCCGTACACGCCCCAGACCTGCGAGCTGAGCTGGCTCAGCACGTCGATGATGCGCGAGGGCCCCTCGGGCGTGTCGAAGGCCTCGTCCTCGTCGTCGGCGTCCGCTTCACCCGCAGGCAGCAGGGGCCGCGTCGGGTCGCTGCGGGTGCCGCGGTAATCATGGCCCTCGTCGCTGGCGCGCTGCGGCTGCGACCGCGCCTGCAGCGGTGCCGGCGCCGAGTCCGGCGTCGCCTTGAGCGCCCTCAGCTCTTCCTCGATGGTCGCGTAATAGGAAGGCGCCAGCCCGTGGCCAGCCTGCCTGCCGCCGCGAACCAGGAAGTCCTGGAACATCGCGTCCTTGACGTCATGGTTGGACAGGTCGGCGTATTGGGACGGCACCCTGGCCACCGGCTCGTCCGACACATAACCGAAACCGACCGGGCTGGTAGGGGCAGCGCCGCCCTTCGACACCGTTGCGCCGCCCAGGGGCGCAGGGCTGCTGGCGCGCACGGCGACCGGCGTCGGCAACACGCGGTAGCTGGCAGCGCGGACCTGCGCCAGTTCCAGCAGGTTGACCAGCTTTTCATACACCCGCTTGAGTTCGCGCCCCAGGGGCTCGGCCATGTGTTTGACCCACAGGCTGTGGATGGCGGGATCGACTGTCGCCGTGGCCATCATCTCGCGCAGGGTCTGCGCGTAGACCTGCGGGCGCACCGGGTTGAACTCGGGGCTGACGTTGGCCAGGCCCTGGGCCGAACTCATCAGCGCGTCCAGCTCGGCCAGCGCCTGGCTGACCGCGGGCAGGATCTGCTGCAGCAGGCGGGACGACTCGATGCCTTCCTCGACCTGGGCGTTGTCCACCAGGGAAAACAGGTCCGTGCCGGGGGCGGAACGCGGCGCTGCCGCGGCCGTGGGCAGCACACGCAGGTCCGGCGCCACGGGCCTGGCGCTGGTGAAGGCCTGGAGCAGGTCCACCGGGTAGCGGGCACACCAGCCGTCCTTGTGCTTGAGCAATTCCCGCCAGGCCAGGCCGAGCTCGTCGCGCTCGGCCACCTTCATGCTCTGGGTTTCCGCCAGCTGCAGTCCGGCCACCGCATGGTCCATGCAGTGTGCCAGCGCGGGCTTGGCGGCATCGGCAGCTTCCTGCAGGCAGCGCTCAAAGACGCTGGCCCGGGCGGCCGGGCCGGGAGGCGGATTGTGTGACAAAGCAGTAAGCAATCAGGTGAATTTTTCGCAAAAATCCGGGTGAAACACGGCCTCTCAGTGTGGTCCGAACCGGCGCCACGCGGATGTCGGGGCTGGAATGAACTTGTAACCATTTCTAACTAGCAGCCCCTCAAAAATGGCCCCTGCTTACATTTGCAGCCAGCCCGCGCTTCGGGGCGGTGCGGCGTCGCTGTCCGGTCGAGGGTGATCGTGGTTGCGCCCCGTTCGTGCTGGAATTTGGCCGTCAGGCGCACCCGTCAAGCGCGCGAAGCTACTGATTTGATAGCAATCCGGGTGCGCTCGGGCGCGCGGGTCCGGCAGGGAGCGTCCCCCAGGCCGTCGCCCGGCGCCCGGGGCGCACGAAAAAAAGCCGCCACAAACCGTTGCAGTTTGTGGCGGCCTTGCACGGCCGCCAGCAGGTGGCGGCACGAAGGTAGGGCGTGTGGCCTAGTTGGGGATCAAGACCTTGTTGACCACGTGGATCACGCCGTTGGACTGGTAGACATTGGCAATCGTCACCATGGCGGTGCCGCCTTTTTCGTCGGTCACCATCACATTGGAGCCGCTGCTGGTCACGACCAGGGTGTCACCGCTGGCGGTGGTCAGCATGGCGCGGCCGTTGCCGGCCATCACGCGCTGGCTCAGGGCAGCGGCGTCAAGGCGGCCGGGCACCACATGGGCGGTCAGCACCTTGGTCAGGATGGACTTGTTCTCGGGCTTGAGCAGCGAATCCACAGCGCCGGGTGGCAAATCCGCAAACGCGGCATTGGTCGGTGCAAACACGGTGAAGGGGCCGGCGCCTTTGAGGGTGTCGACCAGTCCGGCGGCCTTGACCGCGGCGACCAGCGTCGTGTGGTCTTTGGAGTTGACGGCGTTGTCGATGATGTCGCGGGTCGGCAGCATGGCTGCGCCGCCGACCATGACGGACGGGCCGCTGGACATGCCGCTGCCGGACATGCCGCCCGCGCAAGCGCTCAACAGGACGGCAACACCGGCGGCGATCAATAGTTTTTTCATGAAATGGCTCCTTGAGGAATCGTTGTGTGTCTGCGGAATCCGCCGCAGCGCGTCAGCGCTGGAAGGCGCCTGTTCACAGTACGCGCCCGGGCCGCCACTGGATGTAGGACAAAGGGGGCACGGCTGGACGGCAGGAAAGGCCAGGCGCGGACGCGTTCTCCCTCCATCCGGCCGCCATCGGCAGCCGGTGCAGTTAGCGGTAACATTTGAGGATGTCCAGCCCTGCGTCCCCTCCTGCCAAAGCCGCCCGCGCGGCCCGGCCCGGCTCCGGCGGCATCACCCTCAGCGACGTCGCCAGGCTGGCCGGGGTGTCGGCGATCACCGTGTCGCGCGCGCTCAACACGCCTGCCGCGGTGTCGCCGGACACGCTGGAGCGCGTGCGCAGCGCGATTTCCCGCAGCGGCTACGTGCCCAACCTGGTGGCCGGTGGGCTGGCATCCAACCGCAGCCGTCTGGTGGCGGCGCTGGTTCCCACCATCGCCGGGCCGGTGTTCCTGGAAACCATCCAGGCGCTGACCGATGCGCTGGCCGAGGCCGGTTGCCAGCTGATGCTGGGACAAAGCGGCTACAGCGGGCTGCGCGAGGACGCGCTGATCGACGCCATCGTCGGGCGGCGCCCCGACGGCATCGTGCTGACCGGCATCCTGCATTCGGCCGAAGCGCGGCGCAAGCTGCTGGCCAGCGGCATTCCGGTGGTAGAGACCTGGGACCTGACGCCCACGCCAATCGACATGATCGTCGGCTTTTCCCACGAGAAGGTTGGCCGCGCGGTGGCCGATTTCATTCATGCGCGGGGCCACCGCCATCCGGCCATCGTGACGGCCGACGACCAGCGTGCCGGCCTGCGCCGGGCGGGCTTGGAGCAGCGCCTGCGCGAACTGGGCCTGGCGCTTGCTGCGGCTTGCGTCGTGCCCGCGCCATCGTCGCTGGGCAACGGGCGCGCCGGCTGGGCCGAACTGCGCCGGCAGCACCAGCCCATCGACGTGGTGGTCTGCAGCTCCGACGTGCTGGCCCATGGCGTGATGACCGAGGCGCAGGCCGCGGGCCTGGCCGTGCCCGGGGATGTGGCGGTCATGGGTTTTGGCGACATGCCCTTTGCCAGCCACACCCACCCGCCGCTGAGCACGGTGCATGTGGACGGCGCCGAAATTGGCCGCCAGGCAGCGCGTTTCATCCTCGACCGGGTCGACCACCGCGAGCCCGGCCCCAGGGTCCGCGACCTCGGGTTTTCCATCATCCCAAGAGCCAGCGTCTGACTTGACGCGCCCACCGCGTTAGCGCTAACATTCATTTGTTAGCGCTAACATCAACACCCAGCAAACCCCGACAGCGGCCCAGCCTTGCCCAAGCGGCGCGCCGTCCCAGCCCAGGAGACTCCCATGACCATCCCTTACACCCGCCGCGCGGCCCTCCATGGGCTGGCCGGCCTGAGCCTGGCGAGCCTGCTGCCGTTGCCGCTGCGCGCCCAGGGCACCTCACCGGCCACACCCGGCTGGCCGACCAAACCGATTGCCTACATCGTGCCCTTCACGCCCGGTGGCTCGACCGACGTGATCGGCCGCACCCTGGCGCAGAAACTGGCCGAGGTGCTGGGCCAGCCGGTGGTGGTCGACAACAAGCCCGGCGCCGCCGGCGCTGTCGGCGCCACGGCGGCGGCCCGCGCCAAACCCGATGGCTACACGCTGTTCGGCGGCACCATCAGCACCCATGCGATCAACGCCAGCCTGTACAAAAACCTGCCCTACGACCCGGTCAAGGACTTCGAACCGGTGGCGCTGGTGGCCATGCTGCCGAATGTCCTGATCGTCAACCCCGAGCTCGGCGTCAAGTCGGTGGCGGAGCTGGTGGCGCTGCTCAAGCGCGACCCGTCCAAACGCAGCTTTGCGTCATCGGGCGCCGGCACCTCCACCCACCTGGCCGGCGAGATGTTTGCCGACCTGATCGGCGTGCCGCTGACCCACATTGCCTACAAGGGCACGCCGCCGGCCATGATGGATGTGTCCTCGGGCCAGGTGCCCTTCATGTTCGACCAGATGACGGCGGCGGTGTCGCTGGTGCAGGCCGGCAAGCTCAAGCTGCTGGCCGTCACCACCGGCAAACGCATCGCGCTGGCGCCACAACTGCCGACCATGATGGAGTCCGGCGTGCCGAAGTTCGAGATGTCGTCCTGGCAGGCGGTGTATGCGCCCAAAGGCACGCCGCAGCCCATCGTCCAGCGGCTCAACGCCGAGATCGTGAAGATCCTGAAAATGCCCGACGTGGTGGCCAAGCTCAATGGCCAGCTCGGCATGGAAATCATCGGCAGCTCGCCCGACGAACTGGCCGCGCACATGAAAACAGAGATCGCGCGCTGGGCCGACCTGGTCAAGAAATCCGGGGCCACAGCCAGCTGACATGACAAAAGACATCCGAATCGCGCAGGTGCGCATCACGCCGATCGCCTTCCGCGACGGCCCGCTTCTCAATGCCAGCGGCATCCACGAGCCCTGGGCGCTGCGCAGCATTGTTGAAATCGAGAGCACGGACGGCCGCGTCGGCATCGCCGAAACCTATGGCGACGAACCCATGGTCAGGGTGCTGGAACAAGCCCGCAGCCTGGTGCTGGGCCTGTCCCCGTTCGCGCTGAACCGCATGGAAGAAAAGGTGCGCGCGGTCATCCAGCCTGGCCACAAAACCGACGGCAGCGTGCAGTTCGAGCTCGCCCCCGGATCACACACCGCCAAAAATGCCGACAAGGTCATCAGCGCCTTCGAAGTGGCCATGCTGGACCTGCAGGGGCAGATCCTCGGCTTGCCGATTTGCGACCTGCTGGGCGGCGCAGTGCGCGACCAGGTGCCCTACAGCGCCTACCTGTTCTACAAGTATGCCGAACATGCCGGAAAACCCTATGCGCCCGACGCCTGGGGGGAGGCCGTCACGCCGGAACAGGTGGTCAAGCAGGCGCAACGCATGGTGGGGCTGTACGGCTTCAAGAGCATCAAGCTCAAGGGCGGCGTGTTTCCGCCAGACCAGGAAATTGCCGCCATGAAAGCACTGGCGAAAGCTTTCCCCGGCGTGCCGCTGCGGCTGGACCCGAACGCCAACTGGTCGCTGGCGACCAGCATCGCGGCGGCGAAGGAGCTCGACGAGCTGCTGGAGTACTACGAAGACCCGGCGCCCGGACAGCAAGCCATGGCCGAACTGGCCAAACATTGCCGCGCGCCGCTGGCCACCAATATGTGCGTGACCACCATGGAGGAGTTCAAGCGCAATGCCTCCACCCATGCGGTGAAGATCCTGCTGTCAGACCACCACTACTGGGGCGGCTTGCGCGCCACCGCCGCACTGGCGCGCATGTGCGAGGTCTTCGGCCTGGGCATGTCCATGCATTCCAACTCGCACCTGGGCATCAGCCTGATGGCGATGACACATGCCGCGGCGGCCATTCCCAACCTGACCTATGCCTGCGACACACATTACCCGTGGCAGGAGGAAGAAGTCATCCAGGGCGGCCGCATCGCCTTTCATGAAGGCTCGGTCAGGGTGCCCACCACGCCAGGCCTGGGCGTGGAGATCGATCAGGGGCAACTTGCGAAGCTGCACCAGCAATACCTGGACTGCGGCGTGCGCAACCGCAACGACCTGGCGCAGATGCGCAAGTACGACCCGGGGTTTACCGGCGTTTGCCCGCGCTACTAGCCTGGCCAACCCGCTGATTGCAAGTCAAATCGGCTGCCAGCCCATGACTGGCAAGCGCAAACAGCTATAAATTCAATAGCAAGTCAGGCGCTGCCGGCCTTCACCTTCAGGCGCCAGGCGTGCAGCAGCGGCTCGGTGTAGCCGCTCGGCTGCTCCAGGCCCTTGAGCACCAGGTCCAGCGCTGCCTTGTAGGCTGCCGAGGTGTCGAAGTTGCCGGCCATCTTCTTGTACAGCGGGTCGCCGGCGTTCTGCGCGTCGACCACGGCGGCCATGCGCTCGAAGGTCTTGACGATGTGTTCTTTGGTGACCACGCCGTGCAGCAACCAGTTCGCCATGTGCTGGCTGGAGATGCGCAGCGTGGCGCGGTCTTCCATCAGGCCGACGTTGTGGATGTCCGGCACCTTGGAGCAGCCCACGCCCTGGTCGATCCAGCGCACCACATAACCGAGGATGCCCTGGGCGTTGTTGTCCAGTTCGGCCTGGATCTCGGCCTCGGTCCAGAACGGCACCAGCGCGACCGGGATCTGCAGGATGGCGTCGAGCAGGTTTTCCTCCATGGCCAGCGACTTCTTCTCGTTGACGAAAACTTCCATGTCTTTTTGCAGGGCCGCCACATCGACCTGGTGGTAGTGCAGCGCGTGCAGCGTCGCGGCGGTGGGCGAAGGCACCCAGGCGGTGTTGGCGCCGGCCTGCGGGTGCGCGATCTTCTGCTTCATCATGTCGGCCATCAGGTCGGGCATGGCCCACATGCCCTTGCCGATCTGGGCCCGGCCACGCAGGCCGCAGGCCAGGCCGATCTGGACGTTGCTCATCTCGTAGGCGCGCAGCCAGTTGGTGTTTTTCATCAGCGGCTTGCGCATCATCGCGCCCGCATGCATGGCGGTGTGGATCTCGTCGCCGGTGCGGTCCAGGAAGCCGGTGTTGATGAAAGCCACGCGGGCCGCGGTTTCGGCGATGCAGGCCTTGAGGTTCACGCTGGTGCGGCGCTCCTCGTCCATGATGCCGAGCTTGACGGTGTTCTCCGGCAGGCCCAGCAGGGCCTCGACGCGGCTGAACAGCTCCGAGGCGAAGGCGGCTTCGGCCGGGCCGTGCATCTTGGGCTTGACGATGTAAATGGAGCCGGTGCGCGAGTTGACGATGGCTTCCTTGCCGATGCGCTGCAGGTCGTGCATGGCAATCGCCACGGTGATCACCGCGTCGAGGATGCCTTCGGGAATTTCCTTGCCGCCGTCGTACAGGATGGCCGGGTTGGTCATCAGGTGGCCGACATTGCGCACGAACATCAGCGAGCGGCCGTGCAGCGTCAGGGGCTGGCCGTCGCCGGTGGTGTATTCGCGGTCCGGGTTCAGGCCGCGGGTGAAGGTCTTGCCGCCCTTTTGCACTTCTTCGGTCAGCGTGCCCTGCAGGATGCCCAGCCAGTTGGCGTAGGCCAGCACCTTGTCGTCGGCGTCCACCACGGCCACGGAATCTTCCAGGTCCATGATGGTGGACAGCGCCGCTTCCAGCACCAGGTCGCTGATGCCGGCGGCATCGTCCTTGCCGATGGTGGTGCTGCGGTCAATCCGGATGTCGATGTGGATGCCGTTGTGGCGCAGCAGGACGGACGAGGGCGCAGCGGCCTCGCCCTGGTAGCCGGCGAACAGCACGTGGTCGGCCAGTCCGGTGGTGGCGCCGCCCTTGAGCGTCACCACCAGCTTGCCGTCGGCGACGCTGTACAGCGTGGCGTCCGCGTGCGAGCCGGTTGCAAGAGGCGCGGCCTGGTCCAGCACCTTGCGGGCATAGGCGATGACTTTGGCGCCGCGTGCCGGGTTGTAGCCCTTGCCCTTTTCGAGGCCCTCGGTTTCGGGAATCACGTCGGTGCCGTACAGCGCGTCATACAGCGAGCCCCAGCGCGCGTTGGCGGCGTTCAGCGCGTAGCGGGCATTGAGCACCGGCACCACCAGCTGCGGGCCGGCCTGCAGCGCCAGTTCGTCGTCGACATTGGTTGCGGTGGCCGCCACATGCGCTGGCGCCGGCACCAGGTAGCCGATCTTTTCCAGGAAGGCGCGATAGGCCTTCATGTCGCGGATCGGGCCGGGGTTGGCCTTGTGCCAGGCGTCCAGTTCGGACTGCAGGCGATCGCGTTCAGCCAGCAGCGCCAGGTTCTTGGGAGCCAGCTCGCTCACGATGGCATCGAAGCCCTTCCAGAAAGCAGCGCTGTCCACGCCAGTGCCGGGCAAGACCTTGTCGTCGACGAAACGTTGCAACACCGTGGCCACCTGCAGGCCGTGAAGGGAAGTGCGTGGGGTCGTGCTTGTCATGGGGCGTCCTCGGATAAAAAATAAAAAGTAAAAGCTGAAAATGAAAAGCGGTCAGGCGGCCGGGATGAGGTCCGGGAAGAAACCCAGCACCTCGCGCAGGCTGGTGCCGGTGCGAGCAGGGAGCGTGCCCAGTTCCTCGAACGGCAAGGCATAACGGTTGACCCACAGGGTGGGAAAGCCATACCAGGTCGCGCCCAGCGCGTCCCAGCTGTTGCAGCTGACAAAGGCGATCTGCCGCGCCGGCAAGCCGGTCGCCTGGGGCCCCAGCGCGTACGCATCCGGGTGGGTCTTGTACTTGCGGATGGCATGCACGCTGAGCACATGGTCGAGCAGGCCTTCCAGCCCGGCCGAACGCACAGCGACGTCCAGCATGCCGGGGTCGCCGTTGGACAGGATGCCGGTGACGATGCCACGGTCCTTCAGCGCCTGCAGCACCTCGCGGGTTTCCGGGAAGGCCGACAGATGCCGGTACTGGTTCATCAGGCGCTCTTCGGCAGCAGCCGTCAATTCGAGCCCGAGGCGCTTGCAGGCATAACGCAGGCCGGCGCGGGTCAGGTCCCAGAAGGGCTGGTAGTGCCCACCACCATTGCTGGTGGTCACCAGCCGGGTGTATTCGATCTGTTTGTCGCGCCAGAGCACGCCCAGGGCCTGGCCCTGGCCGGGAAACAGCTGTTCCGCGAGCAGGCCCACGCTGTACACATCGAACAGCGTGCCATAAGCATCGAACAGAACCGCCCGCGGCACAGCGTGCCCGGCTTTGGGTTTTTCCATACCTCCACTGTATTTCATACTTTGACAAATATTAACCAGACAAAAAGTTCGTAATCAGTGACTTTTAAGCCCGTAATAGCCAGATTGAGCTGCTCCGCTGCGTGATCCCACCACCAATACAACGATGTAATCAAGTCCTCGTTCGGGACAATTCGCACCTTTCATGCGCATAATCGATCTCCATGGACAAACTCAAGCAGCTCGAATCCTTTGTCTCGGTGGCCACCCGCGGCAGCCTGACCGCGGCGGCCAAGGCCGAAGGCGTGGCGCCGGCCATCATGGGGCGCCGGCTCGATGCGCTGGAAGAACGGCTGGGCGTCAAGCTGCTGGTGCGCACCACACGCCGCATGTCGCTGACCCACGAAGGCAGCGCTTTCCTCGAAGACTGTCAGCGCCTGCTGGTGGACTTTGCCAATGCCGAGGCCAGCGTGTCGGCCGGCGGCGTCAAGGCCAGCGGCCATTTGCGCATCACCGCGCCGGCCGGTTTCGGACGCCGTCATGTCGCGCCGCTGGTGCCGCGCTTTCGCGAGTTGCATGCCGATGTGACGATCTCCCTGAACCTCAGCGACCGCGTGGTCGATGTGGCCGGCGAAGGTTTCGACTGCGCGGTGCGGGTCGGCGAGATGCCGGATTCGTCGCTGGTCAGCGTGCGCATGGCCGACAACCGGCGCCTGTGTGTCGCCTCGCCGGCCTATGTGCAACGCCACGGCACGCCAAAACACCCGATCGACCTGGCCAAATTTGCCTGCCTGACGCTGTCCAGCGACGCATCGCAAACCCGCGGCTGGGCATTTCAGGTGGACGGCGAGGTGATTCACCTCAAGCCCGGCGGCCCGCTCGACTGCTCCGACGGCCAGGTGCTGCACGACTGGTGCCTGGATGGGTACGGCATCGCCTGGCGCAGCACCTGGGAGGTCGAGGCGGAAATCGCCGCCGGAAAACTGGTGACGGTGCTCAGCGACTTCGACGCGCCGCCGAATGGCATCTACGCGGTATTTCCGCAGCGCAAACACCTGCCGCTGCGCGTACGCCTGTGGATCGACTTCCTCAAACACAGTTATGGCCAGCCCGAGTTCTGGGGCGGTGCGCGCAAAGCGTGAGGCCGCCGGCCGGCCCCTGCCGGTTCAGCAGAAAAGCGGCCTCCAGCCCTTTGTTGACAAGCGCAGACAGCTATTAAATGTGTAGCAACGTAAGCTGCCCGCAGCCCCGCAGCCCGCGCCCGTAAAATCAGCCCATGCTCCTCGTCAAACAAGAATTGCTCGCGGCCCTGGCTGCCGAGCTGGACCAACTGTCCCCCGGCGCCGGCCAGAAGGCGGCTTTCGAGTCGCCCAAGGTGGCGGCCCACGGCGACTTCGCCTCCACCGCGGCCATGCAGCTGGCCAAGCCGCTCAAGCTCAATCCGCGCCAGCTCGCCGACAGCCTGAAAGCCGCCCTGCTCGCCACCCCGGTCTACCAGCGCTGGGTTGATGCCATCGAGATCGCCGGCCCCGGTTTCATCAACTTCCGGCTCAAGCCCGAAGCCAAGCAGCAGACCGTGCGCGAGGTGCTGCAGGCCGCCGGCCGGTACGGCGTCAAGCCGCAACAGGCCGGGCAACGGGTGCTGGTCGAGTTTGTCTCGGCCAACCCGACCGGTCCGCTGCATGTGGGCCACGGCCGGCAGGCGGCGCTCGGCGACGCCATCTGCAACCTGTTCGCCACCCAGGGCCAGGACGTCTACCGCGAGTTTTATTACAACGACGCGGGCGTGCAGATCCACACCCTGGCCACCAGCACGCAGGCGCGCGCCAAAGGCCTCAAGCCCGGTGATGCCGGCTGGCCAGAGCCGGCCTACAACGGCGACTACATCGCCGACATCGCGGCCGACTTCATCGCCAAAAAAACCGTCAAGTCGGACGACCGCGAATTCAGCGCCTCGGGCGACATCGAGGACCTGGACGCGATCCGCCAGTTCGCCGTGGCCTATCTGCGCCGCGAGCAGGACCTGGACCTGCAGGCCTTCGCGGTCAAGTTCAACAACTATTACCTCGAGTCCAGCCTGTACAGCTCGGGCCGGGTCGAGGACACCGTCGCCAAACTCAAGGCCGCCGGCAAGACCTACGAACTCGATGGCGCGCTGTGGCTGCGCTCCACCGACTACGGCGACGACAAGGACCGTGTCATGAGGAAGAGCGACGGCGGCTACACCTACTTCGTGCCCGACGTCGCCTACCACCTGGCCAAGTGGGAGCGCGGCTTCAGCAAGGCCATCAACATCCAGGGCATGGACCACCACGGCACCATCGCGCGGGTGCGCGCCGGCCTGCAGGCCGCCGGCGCCGGCATTCCCCAGGGCTATCCCGACTACGTGCTGCACACCATGGTGCGCGTGGTCAGGGGCGGCGAAGAGGTCAAGATCAGCAAACGCGCCGGCAGTTATGTCACCTTGCGCGACCTGATCGAGTGGACCAGCAAGGACGCGGTGCGCTTCTTTTTGCTCAGCCGCAAGCCCGACACCGAATACACCTTCGACGTGGACCTGGCCGTGGCCAAAAACAACGACAACCCGGTGTATTACGTGCAGTACGCCCATGCGCGCATCTGCTCGGTGCTGGCGGCCTGGGGCGGCGACGAAGCCAGCCTCAAGGATGTCGACCTGGCCGCGCTGACCAGCCCGCAGGCCCAGTCGCTGATGCTGCTGATCGCCCGCTACCCCGAGATGCTGGCCAATGCCGCCGCCGGCTTCGCGCCGCACGACGTGGCTTTTTACCTGCGCGAGCTGGCCGCCAGTTACCACAGCTATTACGATGCAGAACGCATCCTGGTTGACGACGAGGCGGTCAAGCTGGCCCGCCTCGCGCTGGTCGCAGCGACCGCGCAGGTGTTGCACAATGGCCTGGCGGTGCTGGGCGTCGATGCCCCGCGCAAAATGTAAGGAATGATGAAGACCATGGCGAGCAATTTTTCCAGGCAGGCCACCCGGCACGGCAAAAGTCCGCAGCGCGGCGGCACCCTGCTGGGCCTGATCATCGGCGCGCTGATCGGCCTGGCCGCGGCGCTGGCCGTGGCGGTCTACATCACCAAGGTGCCGGTGCCCTTCATGAACAAGGGCCAGTCGCGCAGCCCCGACCATGACGCCGCCGAAGCCAAGAAGAACCAGAACTGGAACCCCAACGCCCCGCTCTACGGCAAGAACCCGGCCAAACCGGCCGCAGCCTCGGGCGCGGTGCCGGATGTGACGCCCCAGCCGCCGGTGGCGGCGCAAAAACCGGTGCCCGATCCAGCCAAACCGGCCAAACCGGCGGCCGACCCGATTGGCGACCTGGCCAAGGCCAAGATGACCGCGCCGGCAGCCACGCCGGCACCGGCCGCCGCCGCGGGCGCCGACCCTTTCAGCTACTTTGTGCAGGTCGGCGCCTTCCGCACGCCGGAAGACGCGGAGCAGCAACGCGCCAAGATTTCGCTGATGGGCCTGGAGGCCAGGGTCACCGAACGCGAACAATCGGGCCGCACCGTGTTCCGGGTGCGTCTCGGCCCCTTTGACAAGAAGGAAGACGCCGACCGGGCCAAGGAAAGGCTGGACGGCAGCGGCATCGAAACCGCCCTGGTGCGCGTACAGCGCTGAACTTTCTGCCGGCAGGGTGTCCTAAGCTGTTCGAACCCCGCCAGCCCTAACGGAGAAATGACTGATGCAACGACGTGAATTTTCGATAGCCACCGCTTCGGTGGCCACTGCCGCCTCACTGGGCGCCCTGAGCACCGCGGCCCACGCCCAGGCGCCGGCGGCGCCGCGCGCGGGCACCGACTTCGTGGTCCTCGACAAACCCGCCCCGGTGGACGCCCCGGCCGGCAAGATCGAGGTGGTGGAGTTCTTCTGGTACGCCTGTCCGCATTGCAACAGCTTCGAGCCGGCGCTGGAAGAATGGATCAAAAAGGCCCCGAAAGATGTGGTGGTGCGGCGTGTGCCGGTGTCCTTCCGGCCGGATTTCGAGCCGCAGCAGCGTTTGTATTACGTGCTCGAAGCCATGAACAAGGTGGAAGAACTGCACAAAAAGGTGTTTTACGCCATCCATGTCGAGAAACAGATGCTCAACACCCCCGCGCTGGTGGCGGCCTGGGCCGAAAAGCAGGGCCTGGACCGCACCAAGTTCACCGAGATGTACAACTCGTTCTCTATCGCCACCAAGGCCCGCAAGGCGACGCAGCTGCAGGACGCCTACCGGGTCGATGGTGTGCCTTCGCTGGGTGTGGCCGGCCGGTTCTTCACCTCGGGCGAGCTGGCCAAGAACATGGGCCGCGCCCTGCAGGTCACCGACTACCTGGTGGGCCAGGTCCGCAAGGGCTGAACCCGCGCGGCTTGTTGGGGCCCTTGACTGGCCATACCAGCGCCTCAGGACAGATAAACCGCCGCCAAGCCGGCGGTTTTTTCTGGGCTACACAATTCGGCAGGGTTGGGTGGCTACAATGAACCAACCCAAACAAAGCAGCAAGATTCGTGCCTTTTATGAACCATCCCGCCTGTGTACTGATGCTGGCCGCTGCCCTGGCGGCCTTTCCGGCCGCGGCTGAAAAGGGCGACCGCGACAAACCGATGAACGCCGAGGCCGACGCGCTGCGTTATGACGACCTCAAGCAGACCAGCGTTTTCACCGGCAATGTGGTGATCACCAAGGGCACCATCATCATCCGCGGCGCGCGGGTGGACGTGATGCAGGACGCCGAGGGTTACCAGACCGCCATCGTGATCGCGGCGCCCGACAAGCTGGCTTTCTACCGCAAGAAGCGCGACGGGGTGGACGAATTCATCGAGGGTGAAGGCGAACGCATCGAATACGACAGCCGCGCCGACACGGTCAAGTTCATCCGGCAGGCCGTGCTGCGCCGGTATGTGGGCGCCACGCTGGCCGACGAAACCACCGGCAACCTGATTGTTTACGACAACCCGACCGATGTGTTCACGGTCGACAGCGGTGGCCAGAACCGCACCGCCGCCAATCCGTCCGGTCGCATCCGCGCGCTGCTGGCGCCGCGCAACCGGCCCGGCACGCCTGTTTCACCCCCGCCCCCCGGTCCGGCACCCACCCTGCGCCCCAGCACCACGCTGGGCGATGACAAAAAGTAAACCCGCCTCAATGAATGTGCCCCCGGACACCGCCCCCGTCAGCCGCCTTGTTGCCAGCGGCCTGCAAAAATCCTACGGCAGCCGCAAGGTCGTCAAGGACGTCTCGCTAACCGTCCAGAAGGGCGAGGTCGTGGGGCTGCTCGGCCCCAACGGTGCGGGCAAGACCACCTCGTTTTACATGATCGTCGGGCTGGTGCGCGCCGATGCCGGCGAGATCACCATCGACGGCGAATCGATCGAGCACATGCCCATCCACAAGCGCTCGCGCCTGGGGCTGAGCTACCTGCCGCAGGAAGCCTCGATTTTCCGCAAGCTCACCGTCGAGCAGAATGTGCGCGCCGTGCTGGAGCTGCAGACCGACGACGCAGGCAAGCCGCTGGCGGCGGATGTGCTCAACGAGCGCCTCGACACCCTGCTGCAGGACCTGCGGGTGGATCATTTGCGCGACTCGCCGGCACCGGCGCTGTCCGGCGGTGAGCGCCGCCGCGTCGAGATCGCCCGGGCGCTGGCCACGCAGCCGCGTTTCATCCTGCTCGACGAACCGTTTGCCGGCATCGACCCGATCGCGGTGATCGAGATCCAGCGCATCATCGGTTTCCTGAAGTCGCGCGGCATCGGCGTGCTGATCACCGACCACAATGTGCGCGAAACACTCGGCATCTGCGACCACGCCTTCATCATCAGCGACGGCCAGGTGCTGGCCACCGGCACGCCATCCGAAATCGTCAACAACGCCGATGTGCGCCGGGTCTACCTCGGTGAGCACTTCAAGATGTGATGGCCCCCCCCTGTTGCGGACTCACTTCGTGTAGCCGCCTCTCCCCCCAGGGGGACGGCGCCTGCGGACTGGCAAAGCCAGATCCGCGGCCCCCGCTGGAAAAATCCGGGTCCCGTCTGGAAGCCTTATGAAGCAAGGCCTCTCCCTCCGCGTCTCGCAGCACCTGGCGCTGACGCCGCAGCTGCAGCAGTCGATCCGCCTGCTGCAGCTGTCGACGCTGGAACTGAGCCAGGAGGTCGAGCAGATGCTCGACGAGAACCCGTTTCTGGAAGTGGCCGAAGACGCCGCGCCGCGTGAGGATTTCGGCCTGGGCCAGACCGACACGCCGGTGAGCCAGGAAACGCGCGAGTTCGAGTCCACCACGGACGGGGCCGGCAGCGACAGCAGCGCCGCCAGCACCAGCGAAACCGAACCCAGCAGCGAGGCCAAACTCGAGGAAAGCTGGGAAGGTGATGGCAGCGTGGAGACCGCGCCCGACGACAACGAATGGGGCGGCGACGCCACGCCGCGCAAGAACAACAACGACGACAGCGATGTCGACGCAACCGAACTGGCGCGCAGCCAGGAGTCGCTGCAGGAGCATTTGCACCGGCAAGCGCTATCCTTGCGGCTGTCGCCCGAAGGCAAGGCCGCCCTGCACTTCCTGATCGAGTCGCTCAATGACGACGGTTACCTCGAAGACAGCCTGGCTTCGCTGGCCGCGGGCCTGGCCGGCGACGACCTCGAGCAGCTCGAAGCGGTGGAACACGAGTTCGCGGTGGCGCTCAAGCTGCTGCACCACATGGAGCCGGCCGGCGTGGGCGCGCGCAACCTGGCCGAGTGCCTGAGCCTGCAGCTGCTCGATTGCCGCAATTGCGACGAAACCCGCGCAGCCATCGCCATGTGCCAGCAACCGATGGAGCTGCTGGCCAAGCGCGACGTCAAGCGGCTGGCGCAGCTCTGCGGTTATCCCGATTCGGTGATCAAGGGCGCGATCGCGCTGATCGGCCGGCTCGACCCGAAACCGGGCCGGCGTTTTGTCAATGTCGAGCGCAACCTGGTGGTGCCCGACGTGCTGGTGGTCAAGTCCGGCCGCGGCTTCAAGGTCTCGCTCAACAGCGACGTCATGCCGCGCCTGCGCGTGCACGACATCTACGCCAACGCGCTCAAGCAGAACAAGGGCCAGGGCGGCGCGGCGCTGCAGCAGCGGCTGCAGGAGGCACGCTGGTTCATCAAGAACATCCAGCAGCGCTTCGACACCATCCTGCGCGTCAGCAGCGCGATTGTCGAGCGCCAGAAAAATTTCTTCACCCACGGCGAGCTGGCCATGCGCCCGCTGGTGCTGCGCGAGATCGCCGACGAGCTGGGCCTGCACGAATCGACGATCTCGCGCGTGACCACGGCCAAGTACATGAGCACGCCTTTTGGCACCTTCGAGCTCAAGTACTTCTTCGGCTCAGCGCTGGGCACCGAGACCGGCGGCAATGCGTCCAGCACCGCGGTGCGCGCGCTGATCAAGCAGTTTGTCGCCTCCGAGAGCCTGAAAAAGCCGCTCAGCGACAACCAGATCTCCGAAATGCTGAAGGAGCAGGGCATCGAGTGCGCGCGCCGCACCGTCGCCAAATACCGCGAAGCGCTGCGCATTGCGCCGGCCAACCTGCGTAAGTCTCTATGAACCAACTGCAACTGTTTTTACCCTGCGCCGCCGGCGTCGAGGAACTGCTGGCCGCCGAGGTCAAACACATCACCGGCAGCAGCGGCAAGGCCTGGCGCGCCGGTGTGCAGGTGTCCGGCTCCTGGCGCGACGCGCTGCAGCTCAATCTGCACAGCCGTCTCGCCCAGCGCGTGCTGATCGAGCTGCAGCACAACAGCTATCGCAGCGAGCAGGACCTGTACAACGCGGCCGCCGCCGTGGCCTGGGAGATCTGGTTCACGCCCAAGCAGACCTTCAAGGTCGAGATCACCGCGCAGCACAGCCCGCTGACCAGCCTGAACTTCGCCGCGCTGAAAATCAAGGACGCGATTGCCGACCGCTTCCGCGACAAATACGATGTGCGCCCGGATGTCGACACGCGCTGGCCCGATGTGCGCATCTACGCGCACCTGACCACCGACACGGTGACGCTGTACATCGACACCTCGGGCGAGCCGCTGTTCAAGCGCGGCTGGCGCGAGGACAAGGGCGACGCGCCGCTCAAGGAAACCCTGGCCGCCGCCATGTTGGCCGCCAGCGGCTGGAGCGGCGAGAACGGCCTGTGCAAACAGGGTGTGCCGCTGTACGACCCGTGCTGCGGCTCCGGCACCATCGTGATCGAGGCGGCGCAGGTGTCGCGCAACATCGCGGCCGGCATGGGCCGGCGTTTTGCCTTTGAAAAATTCGTTCCTTTCCAGTCGCATGTCTGGGAAGGTTTGCTGGACCAGGCCGAAGCCGCGATCACGCCGCCCACCGCGCCGGTGTTCGGCAGCGATGTGTCTTTCCGCATGGTCGACTTCGCGCAGCGCAATGCCGAACGCGCCGGTGTTGCCGACGTGGTGCAACTGCGCGGCGGCGATGCCTTGCAGCGCATGCCGCCTGCGCCCTCGGGCGTGATGCTGGTCAATCCGCCCTATGGCGAACGCATCGACGTGGCCGGCGTCGCCGGCATTCCCTCGGTGCAGGGCCGCGACCAGCGCCGTGCCACGCAATTCCAGGGCGAGGCGATCGACGAATTCGGCCAGCCGCTGGCGCGCGATACCGGTGATGGGCGCGACGAGTCCGGCGATCTGCCGCGGCGCGACCGCGGCGCCAACCCCAGCCGTGAACAGGCGGTGACCGACAGCGGCGAGCAGGTCGCGGATTTCTTCCCGCAACTGGCCAGCCACTGGAAGAAAAACTACGCCGGCTGGACCGCCCATGTGCTGACGCCCGACATGAAGCTGCCGCAGAAGATGCGCCTGAAGGAATCGCGCCGCGTGCCGATGTGGAACGGCCCGATCGAATGCCGGCTGTTCCGCTTCGACATGGTGGCCGGTTCGGCGCGTGAGAAAAAGCCCGCCGCCACGCCCTGACCCCACCGTGATGGACACACAGCCGCAGGCCGGCGACCGGGTGGTGCTGGACACCAACATCGTGCTGGACCTGTTTGTGTTCAGGGATGCGGCTACCGTCCCGCTGTTGCAGGGGCTTCAGGACCGCACGCTCGACTGGATCAGCACCCCGCCCATGCGCGACGAACTTCAACGTGTGCTGGCCTATCCGCAGATCGTCCCGCGCCTGGTGTTTTACAACTTGCAGGCCGGCGACGTGCTGGCCGCCTTCGACCGCCACGCGCGCATCGTGGACGCCGCCCCCAAGGCTGCCGTGACCTGCAGCGATGCCGACGACCAGATCTTCATCGACCTCGCCGTCACCCACCAGGCCTGGCTGCTGAGCAAGGACCAGGCCGTACTTTCCATGCGGAAAAGGCTGCTGGCCCTTGGCGTGCGTGCGCAAGCAGCTATCAAAAACGTAGCGGTTTGAGCCTTATTCAGCAGCCGGCGCGCGTTCGCCGGTGCTCGACACCTTGTCGTCGGGCTTGCTGACGGCAAAGCTGTGCGCGCTGGCCAGCGGCCAGTAGAGCTTGAAAACCTGGTGCTGGCTGTCGAGATCGGTCAGCAGCGAGCCCTCCTTCACGCGCATCACCAGATTCGACAGCAGGCGCACCTCGGTGTCGTTGATGCGGCGCACGATGTGGTGGGCGCTCACGTCGTCGGTGTGGTGCAGCCCCGCGGCCTGCAGCAGTTCCTTGAGCGCCTTCAGCGTGCTCTGGTGGTAGCGCCAGACACGTTCGGCCTTGTCGGGCACCACCAGCGCCTGCTGGCGCACGGGGTCCTGCGTGGTCACACCGGTCGGGCAGTTGCCGGTGTGGCAGGTCTGGGCCTGGATGCAGCCCAGCGCAAACATGAAGGCGCGGCCCGAATTGCACCAGTCGGCGCCCAGCGCCATCATGCGGGTGATGTCGAAGGCGCTGATGACCTTGCCGGCGCAGCCGATGCTGATCCTGTCGCGCAGGCCCACGCCCAGCAGGGTGTTGTGCACCAGCAGCAGGCCCTCCTGCACCGGCGCACCCACATGGTCGGTGAACTCCAGCGGCGCGGCGCCGGTGCCGCCCTCGGCGCCGTCGACCACGATGAAGTCCGGCGTGATGCCGGTTTCCAGCATGGCCTTGACCATGGCAAACCACTCCCAGGGGTGGCCGATGCAGAACTTGAAGCCGGTCGGTTTGCCGCCCGACAGTTCGCGCAGGCGTGCGATGAAATTCATCATCTCCACCGGCGTGGCAAACGCGCTGTGCGACGACGGCGACACGCAATCCTTTCCTATGGGCACACCGCGTGCGGCGGCAATCTCGGCCGTGACCTTGGCGCCCGGCAGGATGCCGCCGTGGCCGGGCTTGGCGCCCTGGCTCAGCTTGAGTTCGATCAGTTTGACCTGCGGGTCGGCGGAAGCCGCCGCAAATTTTTCGGCGCTAAAGCTGCCGTCGTCGTTGCGGCAGCCGAAGTAGCCCGAGCCGATCTCCCAGATCAGGTCGCCGCCGTGCACCCGGTGGTGCTGCGAGATCGAACCTTCGCCGGTGTCGTGCGCGAACCGGCCCTTGTGTGCGCCGCCGTTGAGCGCCAGGATGGCGTTAGCCGACAGCGCGCCGAAACTCATGGCCGAGATGTTGAAGATGCTGGCGCTGTAGGGCTGGGCGCAGTCGGGACCGATGGTGATGCGGAAGTCGTGCGAGGCAATATGGCTGGGCTGCACCGAGTGGTTGATCCACTCGTAGCCGTGTTTGCTGACATCCAGCTGCGTGCCGAAGGGCCGGTTGTCCATCTCGCCCTTGGCGCGCTGATACACCAGCGAACGCTGCGCGCGTGAAAAAGGCACGGCCTCCGAGTCGCTTTCGATGAAGTACTGGCGCATCTCCGGGCGGATGAACTCCAGCAGAAAACGCAGGTGGCCAATCACCGGGTAGTTGCGCAGGATGGAACTCGGTGTCTGGCGCACATCGTGGATGCCCAGGCACAGCAGCAGCGCGCACAGCCCCAGAGCTATCCACCCGCCGCCGCCGGACAGCAAGCTCAGCCCGGCCAGCAGCACGCCCAGCAGGCACAGGCCCATGACGGCGTAACGGACGGGAAACAGGGTGTTGAGTTTGTGCAGCATGCGGGGCTTTCGGTCAACGGGGGGCGGCAGCGGCCGGCAGATACACTTTGATCATAAGAGCCTCAGGTGACGCTCAGAACCGATTTTCCATGACGACCACACCCAACAACGACTCCCCTGCCACCCCCGACGCTTCCGCTCCGGAAGGCGGCTGGATGGAAATGGAAGACTTCGACGCGCTCGACGACATTCTCGACGACCTGCGCACGCGTTACGACGAAACGCCGCAGTGGGAGTTCTGCGAGGGTTTCATGGCCGCCGTGATCTGCTCGCGCCGGCCCATCGCGGCCGACGAATATTTGTCGGTGCTGCTGGCGATTCCTGCCGAGGGCGAAACGCCCGACGAGGAAAGCGGCTCCTTCGCCAGCCCGGAACAGCGTGAGCGCTTCATCACGCTGTGGGACCGGCGCTGGAACGAGGTCGTCACCGCGCTCGATGCGCGCGTGGACACGCTGGAAGACGACGCCTGTTACCACCCCGAGGTGATGGACGTGCGCAGCGCAGTCGCCGGCATGCCGCCGGCCGAGCAGGCCGCCTTCAAGGGCGAAGACCTGCCGGCTTTTGCGCAAGTCTGGGCGCTGGGTTTCATGTTCGCCGTCGAAAGCTGGCCCGAGGAATGGGCCGCACCGCGCGACAAGGACGCCGCCCAATGGCTGGACGACGCGCTGCAGGCCGTGGTCGCCATGACCGAAGACGACACCGGCAAGCCCGAAGTCTCGCCACTGAGCGAAGACGGCGCGCCCAGCACCAGCATCGCCCGCCTCAACGCGTTTGGTGATGCGATCTGGGCGGTCTATGACCTGCGCGAACTGTGGAAAACCATGGGCCCCAAGGTCGAGACGATTCGCAAGGAGGCCGAGCCGGGCCGCAATGATTTATGCCCGTGTGGCAGCGGGAAGAAATACAAGAAGTGTCATGGGGCGGGGTGAGACCCACCCTAATCTGCAGTCGGTTTGCGGCTTGACGGGGATGAACGGCCTGTTGTGGTTTTCGTCTTCTCGACGAGACGGCCGCTGACGTATTTGTGCAGGACGCTGGCGATCAGGGTCTGGTAGGGGATGCCCTCTTCCAGCGCCCGCACCTGGATGTCCCCCAGATCTATCGATGACAGACGGATATTGACCCTGCGGTCCTTGACCGCGGTCGCCCTGGCCGCAGCCTTCAATTTTTCCAGCTCGCCTTTGGTGGCGACAGACTTCAGGCGGCCTTTTTCAAACGCCGCCAGGATGTCCTGTTCATACGCATCAATTTTTGCCATCGGGCTCACCTTGCTTCAGATAGTCCCGTGTCGCTTTGCGGCTCGGGATCACGGTTTTCAGAAAAAAGTATTCGGCCTCTTCAACAAACGGTACGAGGTACACATAGCCGTCAAATGAAACAACCATCACCCTCTGGTTCGGGTACTTGGTCTTGTTGGGGTGCACCAGAATATCAAGCAGTCCGCCTGATTCGACAGCCACCACAATGCTTTCAAACGCCACGCCACGGGTCGCCTTGAGCGACTCGTTTTTCTCGACACCCCAGCGAAAAAGCTTCATGGAACAATTTTACGGCTATGTGTGCCTTTTGTCACCAACCGGCCATCCGCTGGTCTGAGACGCGAGTGGCCAGGGGGGCACCCCGCTCAGGACGTCCTGCGCGAATTGTGAAAAACATGGGTCGCAAGGTCGAGACGATTTGCAAGGAGGCCGAGCCGGGACGCAATGACTTGTGCCCGCGTGGCAGCAGGAAGAAGTACAAGAAGTGTCACGGGGCGGAGTAGCTTTTGACGTTCGAGTCCAGCGGCGCGACACTTGTAACGCGTCCGCTCCTTCGTCCAACTAGGGCACATAACGCTCAACCGCTTCGCTCGGATAGAGGATCTCGGTCAAACCCAGTGCCGCCAATGCCGCGCGGTGCTCGTGAAAGTTCCGATCGCGGGTGATAAGGCGCGGCCAGTTGTGATGAAGGCAGGACCAGGCCATCAACACATCGCACATTTGATTGCGCCACCTTGAGTTGGCCTGCACATCCGCCGGTGGCACTGTGGCAACCCCGGGGAACAAGACGGCACGAACTTCCGATTCCAATGCCGTCATTTCGGTTGACGACCACAACGCATGGTCCCAGTAGAACACGTCCCACATGGCCAAGGGCAGAAGCTCGTGTGCGCCTGCGAGTCCAGCGTTGTGCAGTTTGCGTTCGAAGTCGCTATAGCTTGAATTCGCGGTTCCACTCGGCTGGTTCTCCGACGCGCTGACTGCCACCACTGCCAATTCCAGCTGATTGCTCTTCCAAGCGGCGATCAGCGTCCTAAGAGCCCCTGCATCGGGACGATTCTCCTCAAGATCGATGATGCAGTTGGTGTCGAAGACTAACTTGGTCTTCTTTGTCCTTACATGTGACATGAGAGAGGCGAGGGCGACAGGCCTTAGGCGTCACTCTGGACGAAAGCGTTAGGCATTTCCGAACCTCAGACGAGTAAGGCGCCAATCGCCTCGATCTAGAAACGGCTTGATCCAAGCTTCATTTCTGGAAGCATAGACGAAGCGAACACTGTTGTACGCGGTTCGCCGGTTAATCTCTTTAACGGCGCTTGGCTGGGCACTCAAATACCGCCCATTCGGTGCTGCACCGCGAGATGCCCAAAGCGCTACGGTACTTGAGAAAGGAAGGGTAATTTCCGATGTCGGCTTTCCAATGCCTTCATGTTCAAAGAAGAACACGGGATTGTCTCCGCTGAGGAACTGATTCTTCTCACTGATAAGAAAAGACCAGTTCATTGATAGTGTTGCCTCGAGGATGCGAGGGCCACTCTCTGATTGAATGCTATGGTGCCAAGCGGATGGTGGCGGGGCTGATATATGTCTAGCGATGATTTCGGCCACACGTTGCTTTAGCTCTTCGACCTGAGCGCGCTTGTTTGGGTCCAGTTCGGCAAGTGATTCCAGCTCTGAGTTCAAGTTTTCTTGAACCTCGGTAGCTACTTCGGGCATACGGTCGATCGCTCTCTGACGTGCTTTTGGGACACGCTTCCAAAGTGCGACTATGTACCTTGCAAGAGCAACCCGGTCGCTTTCAGTTAGAGGTTCTCTGGCGCGAATCTTCAACAAGACGGGTTTTGCTGGTTCTTCAATCGTATTAGCCAAGTAGCTTTCGAGTTCATCGGAATACAGGTCGGTCTCGTTGGCTATCGACTTTGCCTGGCTCGGAAAGGCATTTCCGCTCTTCTTGTCGAAAGTCCAGATGGTCCCCTCGCTTTCGAAGCCACGCAGATAGAACTTAGGGACGTAGTGATGACCCATTGCGGCTCAGCGATGCCTAACGTCGGAGTTGACCGGCGGCCGACATAGAGGACCGGAGCAAAGCTAACGACCGCCAACTGGCGACCGTGTCAAACGCCCTACCAGGCCTCATTCGCCCTCCGTGCTATCGAGCGGTATTTCAAGAGCGGCGGCCTCTGCGAGCTTCTCAAACACCTGAGCGCCGCATCTGAAGGGACCAGCACGATATGCGTTTAGAACGAGCTGCAGTCGCTGCTGCACCTTCTCGTTAGTACCACCCGCGCGAACGCTCTCCCGTTCCGAGCAGTATTTCCGGTGCCTCGCTATCGTGTCCATCTTCCCTCGCGTCACAAGAAAGTGATGGAGCAGCCCGAAAGCGCTGTCATCGAAGCCTTCGCGCTGCAATTCATCAAGGAGCTCGATAGTGCGCTTTGTGGATGTCATGTCGTGTATCTCACGTGTAGTTAACTTATATATGCCGCAAACCCGCGTTATAACTTGTCAATTCCGGCTCAACCTGGGCATTCGAATGCCTCTGTAGAGTGGCGTGCTTGCTGGGTTTTACCGCAGTTTTCGTACAAATCTATGCAGGTATAAAACTTTGTGAAGCACAGCATGCGGCTTCGCGCGCCCTAGGTAAAGCGCATCGCAGCCTGAATCCAATGGCAATTTAGACCGTCAGCCCTTATAGAACGGGTGCAAGCAGCTATCAATTCAAGAGCGTTTCGGCAGCCCCGCCATCTGACTATCCTGCCACCTCGCCAGCAGCGTCACCGCAAACGTCGCACCGATCAACGCCAGAAACATGTCCGACTGCGTGTCCCAGACGTCGCCCTGGGTGCCTAAAAACTCATCGGCGCCCTGGCCCAGCGCCAGTGCGGCCCACCACTCGATCAGCTCGTACACCGCGCTGATGGCCATGGCCACACAGACCGAGAGAAAGCCGGCCATGCGACGGCTGCTGAGGTAAGCCCCGCGCAGCAGGATTTCGCGCGCCACCATGGCCGGCACCAGGCCCTGCATGAAGTGGCCGATCTTGTCGTACGGGTTGCGGCCCAGGCCCATCCAGTCCTGCAGCCAGAAGCCCAGCGGCACGCGCGCATAGGTGTAGGCGCCGCCGAGGATCAGCACCAGCATATGCGCGGCGATCAGGATGTAGAGCAAGGTGCTCAGCGGAAAGCGCTTGCGGGTCAACGCCAGCACAGGCAGGGCCAGCAGCACCGGCAGCACCTCCAGTACCCAGGTGCCGCGCTCGTACGGCGCAATGCCGGAAGCCACCAGCGCGGCCAGCACCACGGCACCCAGCACCAGCAGGAGGGTGTCGCGCGTCATGCGCCGGCTTCACCAAAAAACTGCGCCAGCGCGTGCGCGGTTTCCAGCGGCAGTTCCTCCGGAATGAAGTGTCCGGCCGGCAGCAGCTGGCCGCTGACGATGCCGGCGCACTGCGCCTGCCACAACACCAGCGGTTCGAACAGCTTGTGCACCACGCCGCGTTCGCCCCACAGGACGTGGACATCGCAGCGGATTTTTTCGCCCCGGGCGCGGCTCTCGCGGTCGTGCACCAGGTCGATGCCGGCGCTGGCGCGGTAGTCTTCGCAGGCGGCGTGGATGGCTTCGGGTGTGCAGAAGCAGCGTTCGTACTCGAGCAGCGCTTCCGCTTCGATGTAGCTGAGCCCCTGCGCGCCCCAGCCGCCGAGCTTGGCGTGCAGGTAAGGCAAGGCATTGCCGCCAATCATGGTCTCGGGCAGCGGGCTGGGCTGGATCAAATGGAACCAGTGGTAGTAGGCGGTGGCAAAACGCATGTCGGTTGCCGCGTACATGTCCAGCGTGGGCGCGATGTCGATCAGGCACAACTTGCGCACGCGGCCCGGGTGGTCCAGCGCCAGCCGGTGCGCCACGCGGCCGCCGCGGTCGTGGCCGCAGACGTCGAAGCGGCTCAGGCCCAGGTCGTCCATCACGGCCAGCGCATCGGCGGCCATGTTGCGTTTGCTGTAGTTGCTGTGGTCCGGCAGACCGGCCACCTTGGACGAGTCGCCATAACCGCGCAGGTCCGGCAGCACCAGAAAGAACCTGGCCTTGAGTGCCTGCACCACGCGGTGCCACATCACATGGCTTTGCGGAAAGCCGTGCAGCAGCAGCAGCGCCGGGCCCTGCGTGTTGCCGCCGAAACGCGCAAAGATCGAGGTGCCGTTGACCTCGAAATCACGCGCTTCAAAACCTTCAAACCAGTTGTCGGGCAGGGTCGAGGCCATGGCGCATCCTTCTTTCGTCAGGGCCGGCTGGCCAGATATTTTTTCAGGTTGGCCGCGGCGGTGGCGCGCACCTTGTTGCGCAGGAAAGGCGTCCAGCCCAGCAGCAGGCCGGGTGCACCCAGCGCCTGGCGCGACCAGGCCCAGAAGTCGAAGCGGTCGCGCTGGGTCTGGATCAAGCCCTGCGGATTGAAGTTGAAGCGGCTGTCGATCACGTTGTGCACCATGCGGCCGGTGGTGCTGAAGCGGTAGTCGGCCTCCCAGTGCGCCTGGCCGGTCGTGGCGTCGGCCGCGATGCCGCTGTAGTCCAGCTTCCAGACATCGCGCCCCTTGGCCTGGGTGGCGTCGCACAACATGTGCCACATACCGGTGACTTCGCGGTGGCCGCGCAGGGAAAAAGCCTCGTCGTCGAAGGACGCATCGGCGGCGTAACACTGCGCCATGGTGGCCGAGTCCAGCCGGGCAAAGGCGCTGTAGAGCTTTTCAAGGGTTTGCTGGCTGGCGTGCATGGGGCCTCCGGAAGTGACCGGGAAATGGTACACCTGCAACAAGGCAGCGCAGCGAGGCGGTATTTTTTGTGACATATTTGGTCGAGTCGCAGCCGCGCGCTGGCCGCCGGCCTGTCATCGGCGTATAAAGTTGCCTAGGTCTATGGATGGAGTGAAGCATGAGGACCCAGCCACCACACCGGGCACCGGCAGACCGCCAGCGTGTCAATGTGCTTGACCCCTGGGAAGAGCTGTACTGGGGCGAAAAGCTGGCCTGCACCACCGAGCAATTGCGCGCCGCGGTGGACGCCGTGGGCGTGCAGGTGTCCGACATCCGGGCCTGGCTGACCCAATCCAAACCCTCGCCGCTGCGCTGAGCGCAGCACGCAAATACCCCTTCCGGGCATTGATAAAGCGCCGGGGCGACCCATCTGCCCTGCATGATCCCTTTTTCCGTTCTTGACCTGTCCCCCATCGTGGAGGGCAGCGACGCCGCCCAGTCCCTGCGCAACACGCTGGATCTGGCCCAGCATGCCGAGCGCTGGGGCTTTCAGCGCTACTGGCTGGCCGAACACCACGGCATGGCCGGTATCGCCAGCGCCGCGACCGCGGTGGTGATGGCGCATGTGGCCGGCGGCACCTCGCGCATCCGCGTGGGCGCCGGCGGCATCATGCTGCCGAATCATTCGCCGCTGGTGATCGCCGAGCAGTTCGGCACGCTGGAATCGCTGTTTCCGGGCCGCATCGACCTGGGCCTGGGCCGCGCGCCCGGCTCGGACCAGGCGACGGCGCGCGCGCTGCGGCGCGACCTGAATGCCAATCCCGACGAGTTCCCGCAGGACGTGGTCGAGCTGATGCACTATTTCCAGCCGGTGCAGGAAGGCCAGCGCGTGCGCGCCGTGCCGGGCGCCGGCCTGAATGTGCCGGTGTGGATTCTCGGCTCCAGCCTGTTCGGCGCGCAGCTGGCCGCGCAACTGGGCCTGCCGTTTGCCTTTGCGTCGCACTTTGCGCCGGCGCAGATGATGCAGGCGATCGAGGTCTACCGCAGCCGCTTCCGCCCTTCCGCGCAACTGGCCCGTTCCCACGTGATGCTGGGTTTCAATGTGTTCGCCGCCGACACCGACGACGCGGCACGGCTGCTGTCTTCGTCGATGCAGCAGGCGTTTGTGAATCTGCGCAGCGGCCGCCCCTCGCGCCTGCAGCCACCGGTGGCCGGTTACGAAGAGCGGCTCACGCCGCCCGAACGCGCCATCCTCGAGCAGACCCTGTCATGCTCCGCCATCGGATCGCCCGACACCGTGCGGCGTGAGCTGCAGGCCTTTGTGGACCGCACCGGCGCCGACGAGCTGATGATCACCTCGCAGATCTTCGACCACGCGGCGCGCCTGCGCTCCTACGAGATCACGGCCAGCCTCAAAGGCTGAGGCTACTTCTTCACGGCCAGGAGTTCGATCTCGAACTCCAGCGTGGCGTTGGGGGGAATCACGCCACCGGCGCCGCGCGCGCCATAGGCAATCGCCGGCGGGCAGGTCAGCTTGGCCTTGCCGCCGACCTTCATTTTCTGCACGCCTTCGGTCCAGCAGGGGATCACGCGGTTCAGCGGAAACTCGGTCGGCTCGTTGCGTGAGTAGGAACTGTCGAACTCCTTGCCGCCCGGGAAACGCCCACGGTAATGCACCTGCACGGTGTCGCTGGCAGCAGGCGCAGCGCCACCGCCCTCCTTGAGCGAGCGGTAAACCAGCCCGCTGGCCGTCACCGAGGCGCCAGCCTCTTTGGCAGCAGCGGCCGCAGCCGCATCGGACTGCGCCCAGGCCGCAGGTAACAGGCTGAGAGACAAAATACCGGCACACATGATGGATCGCACAACAACTCCTTGATTCTGCGGGCCACCGACGGTAACCCATGCGCCCATGTTAGCGCTGCACCCAAACACCACCGCAGCCGCGGGGCATCCTTCGACAAGCTCAGGACGAACGGAACCCCTCGGCGCTGATGCCTGCGGCTCAGAACCTGCTTGAGCAGCTTTGGACAGGCGCCAGAAGCGACGCATCTGGCGAGCGGCGGCCTGCACGGTGCGAGAGCTACACGCCGTGAGAGAACGTGGGGGCTCAATACCTACCTGGGCGCATTCTTGAACACCTCCCGGTTCTCGTTCCACCACGGGTCGTTCACGCCGGCCAGCAGCCGGTCCAGGGCAAAGGCCTTCTGGCTGACGATCAGGCGCGCCGCGCAGCGCCGCAGCGCGTGAAAGGCCTCGTTGTTGTGCAGCAGCAGCGGGCAGTTGGTGCGCAGCTTCTCGAAATAATAGGGCGGCCAGACCCCGGTGGTGTTGATGTCCTTGTCGGTCAGCCAGTAGACGCTGCCCGCGCCGGCCGCCAGCACCTGCTCGACCAGCCTCGGCGGTACACCCTGTTTGATCAGGTAGCTTCGCAACTGGTCGGGCAGCGGGTCATAGGGCGGCGGTGCGTCGGTCGCCGGGGTCGGGGCGGTGGGCAAGGACAGAGCCGGCGTTTCGATACCGATTTTTCCCTTGGGCAGCACGCGCCAGGCGCCGGCCAGCCAGACGATGGCGCAGGCCCCCGCGCAGTCGGCGCTGACGACCATGTGCGGGTACAGGCCGACCAGCGTGTCGGCCAGCAGCAGGGCTTCGCGTGTATCTCCGCCGGAGATGTTGAGCTCGACCCGCCCCAGCGCCGACCAGGCGTCCGCGGGTTGGCGCTGCAGCAGGGCAACCAGTTTGGCGGTATCCCCCGGCACCACAGCACCGCTCAGCGTCATGCCGCGCGCCACGCCACCCGGCCGGCCGGGGAGGTAGTCGAATTCAAGCGCGTGCGCGCAGCCAGCCAGCCACAGGGTCAGCAGGGCCAGGACTTTGCCAAGGCCTGAGACACCCCACCCCGTGCTGAAACCCTGTCCTGTTTGCATCGCCCTACTTTACAAGAGGTCCGGCTTGCGGCAGGGCCGCGGTCAAAGCGCCCGGGGCAAGGCATGGGCAATGAAGTCATACACAGCACGGATGCGCCGGCTGGTGCGGATCTCGCGGTGCACCGTCAACCAGACCGGGATAGCCGGCACCTTGAGCATGGGCAACACGGCGACGACGTCCTTGTCGGTGGCGGCCAGGTAGTCGGCGATGAAGCCGATGCCGAGTCCGGCGCGCACCGCCTGCCAGTGGGCCACCAGGTCATCGCAGCGAAAGGCAAAGGACGCGCGGGTCACCGGCAGGCCGAAGCCGGTCATGCCCCTGAGGATGGTCTCGTCGCGGTCGCTGCCCACCAGCTCGTGGGCCAGCAGGTCCTGCGCCTGCCGGGGGGTGCCGCGGCGGCGCAGGTAGTCACGGTGCGCATACGCACCCAATGTGATTCTGGCGATGCGCTTGACCACGAGGCTGGCCTGGTCGGGTTGCACCATGCGTAGCGCGATGTCGGCCTCGCGCCGCAGCAGGTTGCTCACCGCATTGCTGGCCACCAGCTCGACCTGCACGTCGGGCAGGGCCTGCCGCATACGCGCAAGGATGGGGGGCAGCAGATAACAGGCGACCGGCTGGCTGGCCGTGATGCGCACCGTGCCCGAGATGTCCGGCTCCAGGCCCGACACACTGCGCGAGAGTTCATGGGCCGCGCTGTCCATGGCGCGCGCCGCGGCGGCGAGTTGCAGGGCGGTGGGCGTGGGCAACAGGCCGCGGCCGGTGCGTTCAAACAACAGCACGCCGAGTTGCGCTTCCAGCTCGGCGATGTGCCGGCCCAGGGTCGGCTGGGTGGACGACAGGGCCCGCGCCGCGCCGAGCAGGCTGCCCTGGTCGAGCGCGGCCAGGAAAGAGCGCACCAGGCGCCAGTCGAAGTCGCTATTCATTTTTGAATACCTGATGTGAGCTGTTAGGGGATTGTCGAACAGCTTGCGGGTTTTCACAATCACCTCATCGACCTGTTGCCACAAGGAGAATTCATGACACCGCCTGCCACCGTTCCCGTCCAAAGCACCACCCGCCCGCGCTCCCGGACACGGACGCCGGGCCGCTTGACCTCGCGCAAGGGGGTGCCCGCAGAAAAGCTTATGGTGTCCAGCCAGACTCTGGAAAGGAGTGCGTCATGAACCGCAGACACTTTGTCCGTCTCGCCGGGGGCGGCGTGGTGCTGGGCGCCAGCGCCGGCCTCGCCGGGTGCTCGTCCAGCCTGCCGCCCGAGGCGACTGCCGCCTGGCGCGGCCCGGCGGCCGACGTGGCCGATGTGCGCCGCTGGATCCTCAGCTACGCGATTCTTGCGCCGCACTCGCACAACCTGCAATCCTGGCTGGTGGACCTGCGCCAGCCGGGCGAGATCACGCTGTACTGCGACCTCACGCGCCTGTTGCCCGAGACCGACCCGCTGTCGCGCCAGATCATGATGAGCCAGGGCACGTTCCTGGAACTGCTGGACATCGCCGCGCGGCAAAAAGGCCTGCGCGCCGACATCACGCTGTTTCCGCAGGGCGAGTTCGGCCCGGTGGCGCTGGACAAGCGCCCGGTGGCGCGCATAGTTCTGGCTGCGGATGCCGCCATCCAGCCGGACCCGCTGTTTGCCGAAATTATCAGGCGCCACACCAATCGCGAAGCCTATGAAGCGCGCGAGCCTGCTGCAGCGGCTGTGCAGGCCATCGCCGCCAGCGTCGCGCCGCACCCGGTGCGCACCGGTTTTGCCGGTGGCGCCCAGGCCGATGTGCTGCAAAAGCACCGGGCGATTGCCATGGACGCCTGGCGCATCGAACTCGTCACGCCGCGGACCATCCTGGAATCCTTCAAGGTGCTGCGTGTCGGCCCGCGCGAGATTGCCGAGCACCGCGACGGCCTGAGCATCAACACACCGATGGTGCGCGCCCTGACGGCGCTCGGCCTGTTCGACCGCAGCAAGGCGCCGGCGCCCGATGATGCGGCCACCACCGGCCAGATCAAGGACTTCAATACGAAGATGGCGGCCACGCCGGCGTTTTTCTGGATGGTGACCGAGGGCAACGAGCGCAAGACCCAGGTCAACGCCGGACGCGCCTATGTCCGCGCGCAACTGGCGGCGACAGCGCACGGGCTGGTCATGCAGCCGCTGTCGCAGGCGCTGCAGGAGTATCCCGAACAGGCGCAGCCTTATGCCGCGATCCACGCCCTGCTGCAGGCGCCGCCCCCGCGTTACACGGTGCAGATGTGGGCGCGGCTCGGTTACGCGCCGGCGGTCGGGCCGTCGCCGCGCCGCGGTTTGCAGGCCCACCTCATCAAGAGCGCATGAGCATGGGCGAGCGCGGCCTGAGCGTGCGGCGCAGCAAAAACAGCACCACCGCAAAGTTCAGCAGGTTCCAGGCGATGCCGTTGAGGAAAGCCGCGTTGTAGGAGCCGGTCAGGTCGAACACCTTGCCCGACATCCAGCCGCCCAGCGCCATGCCCACCATGGTGAACATGATCACGGTGCCGACGCGGGCACCGGCCTGGGCCGCCGGGAAATGTTCACGCACGATGATGGCGTAACTCGGCACGATGCCGCCCTGGAACAGGCCGAACATCGCCGAGATCACATACAGCGAGGCCAGGCCGTCGAACGGGATGAACAGCAGCAGCGCGACGGTTTGCAGGGCCGAGCCCAGCAACAGCGTGCGCAGCCCGCCGATGCGGTCGCAGATGGCGCCGGAAATCAGCCGGCTCACGATGCCGCAGGCCAGCATCAGCGACAGCATTTCAGCGCCACGCGCCGCACCGAAGCCGAGGTCGCTGCAATAGGCCACGATGTGCACCTGCGGCATGGACATGGCCACGCAGCAGGACAGGCCGGCCACACACAGCAACGCCTGCGCCTGGCCCAGGCTCAAGCCGAAAGGCCGGTCGCTGGCGGCCACGCCCCGCACCGTGACCGGCGCCAGCGCGAGTGCCGGCGGGCGCTGCCGCATCAGCTGGGCCAGACCCAGCATCGCCAGGCTGCAGAACACGGCCAGCCCCCAGTAGGTCTGGCGCCAGCCCACACTTTCGACGAAATGCTGGATGATGGGCGGCCACAAGGCGCCGCCCAGGTAGTTGCCGCTGGCGCACACCGCCACCGCAATGCCGCGGCGCCGCACGAACCACAGCGAGGTGTCGGCCAGCAGCGGGGAAAAGGTGGCCGAACTGCCCAGCAGGCCGATCAGCACGCCGTGCGCCAGCGCAAACAGCCAGATGTTTCCCGACAGGGCCGCGGCAGCAAAACCCAGGCCCATGCCGACAGCACCCAGGCTGAGCGGCAGCGCCACACCGAAACGGTCGGCGAGCCGGCCCATCAGCATGCCGCCCAGGCCGAAGCCGACCATCAGCAGGGTGTAGGGCAAGGAGGCATCGGCCCGGGCCACGCCGAAGTCGGCCTGCACCGCCGGCAACACCACCGGCACGATGTACATGCCGGCAGCGCCCACCGTCATCAGCGCCAGTGTCACCAGCAGCCGGCGCCAGGCGGTGGCGGAGTCGATCAGGTCGGCAGCAGCAGGGGTGTGGGGCATCAGCACTCAGCCTAGCAGTTCCACCAGCCGCCGCAGCGCATGCTGCACCGTCGCGACGCGCACGGCCGCGCGGTCGCCGTCGAAACGCAACATCTCGCTGCTGAGACTGCCGTCCACCATGAAGCCGAACCAGACCGTGCCCACCGGCTTGGCGCGGCTGCCGCCGGTGGGGCCGGCCACGCCGGTGACGGCCACCGCCACCCGCGCGCGCGAATGCATGATGGCGCCCTGCACCATGGCGCGCGCCACCTCTTCGCTGACGGCGCCGTGGGCGGCGATCAGCGCCGCGTCCACGCCCAGCAGCTCGCACTTGGCCTCGTTGGAGTAGGTGACAAAGCCGCGCTCGAACCAGGCGCTGGAGCCGGCCAGGTCGGTGCAGGCGGCCGAAATCAGGCCGCCGGTGCAGCTTTCGGCGGTCGCCAGCAGCCAGCCCTTGTTGAGCATCGCATCGGCCAGCAGCGCAGGCAGGCCGTGTGCAGGCAGCTCATTTTTTGATAGCAAGGATGGGTTCACCAAAACCTCCAGGCGGCAATCACCAGCAGGGTGCAGAAGGCCGCGGCAAAGTCATCGAGCATGATGCCGAAGCCGCCGCGCCAGCCAAAACCCTTGAAGCGTTTGTCGGCCCAGGCCATGGGGCCGAACTTCACCGCGTCGAAAAAGCGGAACAGCACAAACGCCACCAGCTGGCCCCACAGGCCGGCCGGCGCGATCAGCCAGAGGACCAGCCAGAACGCGGCCACCTCGTCCCAGACGATGCTGCCCGGGTCGGCCACGCCCATGTTTCTGGCGGTCACCGTGCTGGCCCACCAGCCCAGCAGGCTGGCCGCGGCAATCAGCAGGCCCATCTGCCAAGGGCTGAACCACGGCGCCATGGCCACAAACGCCAGCCAGGCCCACAAGGTGCCGGCGGTGCCGGGCGCCAGCGGGCTCAATCCGGCGCCGAAACCCAGCGCGACCAGGTGCGCCGGGTGGGCGAGCATGAAGCGCGCGCTGGGTCGCCGGGGAGGGTGCCGGGCCGAAGCCGCCGGGTTATCGGTCAAATCGGCCTCCAGCCTATATCTGATGAGCGTAAGCAGCTCTGTTTTTGATAGCAATTCATGTCAATCCTGTTGATCCAGCAATGCCAGCAGCAGGGCATCAAACGCCTCCGGCTGCTCGAACTGCACCCAGTGGCCGGCGCCTTCCACCCAGTGCATGCCGCGAAAATCCGGCGCGGCCTGCAGCGCCGGCGCCAGCGCCTCCTGCCGCTGGCGGTACAGCGCGTCCTCCCGGCCGTAGATCGCAAACACCGGGCAGGACACGTTTTCCAGCGCGCGCGCCAGGATGTCGGTGTAAGCCAGGCGCCGCCCCTTCATGCGGTCGCGCAGCGTGTTGTCGGTATGCAGGCGCAGCGCCAGCGCAGTAATGGCCTCGGGCCGGTGCAGCATCAGCGCCGCCAGGTTGCTGCGGTGCACCGCCTCGCGTTCGGCCGGGTCGGACAGGTGACGCCAGGCCGTCAGCGTGATGCTGTTGCGGACGGCCAGGCCCAGCCCGGGCGCGGCGACCAGCAGCAGGCGCGCGGCACGCGCGGGGAACTGCGCGGCCAGCAGGCCGGCGACCATGCCGCCAAAGGAAAACCCCACCATGTCGCAGGCGCCGTCGCCGAGCAAGCTGCGCAAGCCGGCCTCGACCGGCTCCGGCAAGGCGTCGGCGTCACGGCCCCGCGGCGGCAATGCCGAATCGCCAAAGCCCGGCAGGTCGGCGGCCAGCACCTCGCGCCCGCTGGCCACCAGGGCCTCGATGTTGCGCAACCAGTGTGTCCAGCTGCCGCTGCCGCCGTGCAGCAACACCACGGGCCGGTGTTGGCCTGGGGCGTCGGCGGGCGGCCAGCGGTGCCAGACCATGCGGCCCTCGCCGCAGGGCGTTTCCAGCCGCGTGGCGCGCGCCAGCAGTTGCTGCACGTCGGGCGGCTGGGGCGGAAGCAGGGAAGACATCGGTCAAAAAAAGCGGGAAGCCAGGGTCAGGCGAAGTGATCGAAAGAGGCGAAGTTGCCGCTGACAGGCTGGCCGGCACCATCGACCAGCCGCAGGCCAGGCGCGCTTTCAATATGGCCTATGCAGGTGACCGGCGTGCGCGCCTCCAGCGCAGCGGCCTCCACCGCGGCGCGCGCCGACACCGGCGCGGTGAAGGCCAGTTCGTAGTCGTCGCCGCCGGCCAGCACGCAGCCCAGCCGGGCTTCGTGGTGAAAAAGGCCTTGCGACACGTGGGCCTCCCCATCACCCGCCAACAGATCCACAGCGATGGCGGTGTCGATGCGTGCACCCACCCGCGAAGCCTGCAGGATGTGGCCCAGATCGCCGACCAGTCCGTCGCTGATATCGATGGCCGCGCTGGCGATGCCGCGCAGCGCCATACCCAGCGCCAGCCGCGGCGTGGGCCGCTCCAGCCGTGTGCGCGCAGCGCCCATCCATCCCGGCGGCAGCGTGAGTGTGCCGCGCAGTGCCTCCAGCGCCAGCCGCGCATCACCCAGCGTCCCGCTGACATAGATATCGTCGCCGGCGCGTGCGCCGGAGCGCAGCAGCGCCTGGCCGCGCGGCACTTCGCCGAAAACCGTGATGCAGATGTTCAGCGGACCCTGCGTGGTGTCGCCGCCCACCAGTTCGCAGCCGTGTTCATCGGCCAGCGCAAACAGGCCGCGCGAAAACGCTGCCAGCCAGGCTTCGTCGGCGCGCGGAAGCGCCAGCGCCAGCGTGAAGGCCAGCGGCTGCGCACCGCAGGCCGCGAGGTCACTGAGGTTGACGGCCAGCGCCTTGTGGCCCAGTGCGGACGGATCCACATCGGCAAAAAAATGCCGGCCCTCGACCAGCATGTCGCTGGAGACCGCCAGCTGCATGCCGGCTGCCGGCTGCAGCAATGCGCAGTCATCGCCGATGCCCAGCACGGCGCGGGTCGTGGGGCGCTGGAAATAACGCGCGATCAGGTCGAATTCACCCATAAGGGGAAGCATAACGGCTCAGTGAGCCGTTGGTGGAATTGTCATCCCGGACTTGATCCGGGATCCATGCAGGTGATCCTCAACGATCGTTCGGGCTGAGCCTGTCGAAGCCGGCGCAAGCGCGCGCTTCAGTGGATCTTCTTGCAAGCCGGGTCTCGCCCCGGCGGGCGACTCACTTTCTCTTGCTTCGCCAAGAGAAAGTAAGCAAAGAGAAGGCGACCCGATGGTCTGGGTCCCCTTCGCTGCGCTCCGGGGCAACCTGCGGTGCTCGCCGAAAACGGGGCCGGGCTCGAACTCGGCTATCGCCTCAGACAATCGCCCGTCCTGATCCGTTTTCGGCTCCGCTCCTCGGCCCAGCCCGACGGGTGGGGAAGAAAACCAATACCCGGGTAGCGGCCCCGTTCGGGTGCATGAAGCGCGCAGCGCTTCATGCACGGGAATCCCAACAGACCGTCTGTTTGCACGCGAGAGCAGCACACTCGGCCAAATGAGGTTCCCCTCCCTCGCCCAGCGGGGCGAGGGAGGGGTTAGGGGTGGGAGTGAGAGTTGTATCTACTGTCCGCAGCGATCCAAAACCGAAGCGAGATGCAGACAACAGTGACTCGCGGTGCACATCACCGCCACAACAGCTTGCCTGCCGGCACACGCACCAAGGTCGCGGCGACGCCCTAACGCGACAGCAACTTCACCACCGGCACATAACTCAACACCCTGGCCAGGCCGTCACGGCCGCTGGCTGCGCGCACCAGCAGGGCGCCGCCGGCGGCCGAGCCGAGGGCGCGGACCAGCGGGGAGGGGCTGCGGCGCGCGGCCAGCAGCACGGCCACGCCGGCGCCTAGGACCAGCCAGTGTTCGCCGGGAAAGCTGGCGCGGCGCTCGTCCCAGTCCTGGAGTTGCTGCAGCGGATGGGGTCGTCGGGTCGGGGTAGTGGGCATGGGAAATCCTTTCACCACCACATTAAGCCGGCCCGGCCGCGGGCGCTGTCGGACAGCGCCGCAAACCCGGGCGGGCTCACAGCGCTATTGATTTCATAGCTGGTGACGCTCGCCAGTCAAGGGGTGGAGGCCGATTTTTATCCTGCCAGCGGCCGGGCCGACAGGTCTCAGCGCGGCTTGATCAGCCCGCCCAGCATCACGCAGGCCAGCGCCGCCACCACCAGGGTGATGCCGGCCCACTGCCAGGAGGTGATGGCTTCACCGAGCACCAGCATGCCGGTGGTCAGGCCCACCACCGGCACGCCCAGGCTGAAGGGTGCGACGCGGTTGGCGGGATGGCGCTTGAGCAGGCCGGTCCACAGGCTGTACCCGAGGATGGTCGCGACCCAGCCGAGGTAGGCCACCGCCAGCCAGCTGGAGGCGCGGGCCTGGGTCCACTGCCAGCGCGTCGCCTCTGGGTCGAACACCAGCGACAGCAGCATGAAAGGCAGGATGGCGAAGACGCTGCTCCAGACCACAAAGGCCATCGGCGAGTAGGCCACCCCGCCTCGCTGCACGTGCCGCGCCACGATGTTGGACATGGCCCACATGGCGGCGGCGCCGAGCGTGAGCACAAAACCCGCCAGCGTGGTGGCCGCGGCGGCACCGCCGTCGGCGGGAGACAGGTAGTTCAGCGCAAAGCAGCTCAGGCCCAGTGCCGCGAGCACCATGCCGGCCTGCAATGGCCGGCTGGCGCGTTCGTGCAGCAGCACAAAGCCGAACAGCGCGGTGAAAAACACCTGGGTTTGCAGCAGCACCGAGGCCAGCGCTGCCGTCATGCCGACTTTCAGCGCGACGAACAGAATGCCGAACTGCCCGACACCCTGGAACAGGCCGTAAAACGCCAGCCATTTCCACGGGATATGGGGCGGCCGGACAAACAGCAGCAGCGGCAGCACGGCAAACACATAACGGGCGGCGCCCAGCTGGAAGGGCGTGAAGTCGCGCAGCGCGAATTTCATGACCACAAAATTGACGCCCCAGACCACCACCACCACGAGGGCGGCCGCCAAATCACGGCCGCTCAGGACGCCGGGACGCATCAAACGCCTGGCAGCGCGGCGCGTGCGGCGTTCAGGTGGGTTCTGACGTGCTGCGCCAGGGCCATGTCGCCCGGCGTTTCGGGCAGCCAGGCCTCGACCGGAATGGTTTTGCCTTCGGCATCGACCGCGACAAACACCACCACACATTCGGTGATGATTTCCATCTCGCCGGTTTTCATGTCGCCGGCGCGCACCTCGACCGAGATGTTCATGCTGGTGTTGCCGGTGTAGGCCAGGCGCGCCTCGACTTCCACCAGGTCGCCGATCATGATGGGACGCTGGAAGCGGATGCTGCCGACCGACACCGTGACGCAGTAACGCTTGGCCCAGCGCGTGGCGCAGGCGTAGCCGGCTTCGTCAATCCACTTCATGACGGTGCCGCCGTGGACCTTGCCGCCGAAGTTGATGGTGCTCGGTTCGGCCAGAAAACGCAGGGTGATCGACGACATACGGCTCCTTGTGAAATGCTACGAAAATAATAGCTGCTTGCGCCCGTCCATCAAGCGCTGCAGCCAGATTTTTTACAAAAGTCGCTGCAGGTAGCGCCCGGTGTGGCTGGCCGGGTTGGCGGCAATGTCTTCCGGCGTGCCGACACCCACCACGCTGCCGCCACCGGCGCCGCCTTCGGGGCCCATGTCGATCAGCCAGTCGGCGGTCTTGATCACGTCCAGGTTGTGCTCGATCACCACGATGGTATTGCCCGCGTCGCGCAGCTGGTGCAGCACCTTGAGCAGCAAATCGATGTCGGCAAAGTGCAGGCCGGTGGTCGGCTCGTCCAGGATATAAAGCGTGCGGCCGGTATCGCGTTTGGACAATTCGAGTGCCAGCTTGACGCGTTGCGCCTCGCCGCCCGACAGCGTGGTCGCCGCCTGGCCCAGCTTGATGTAACTCAGGCCGACGTCCAGCAAGGTGTGCAGCTTGCGCGCGATCACCGGCACCGCCTTGAAAAACTCGGCCGCATCTTCCACCGTCAGGTCCAGCACCTGCGCAATGTTTTTGCCCTTGTATTGCACTTCCAGCGTTTCGCGGTTGTAACGCATGCCCTTGCAGACATCGCAGGGCACATAGACGTCGGGCAAAAAGTGCATCTCGACCTTGACCACGCCGTCGCCCTGGCAGGCCTCGCAGCGCCCGCCCGCCACGTTGAAACTGAAACGCCCGGCGCCGTAGCCGCGTTCACGCGCAGTGTTCATCTCGGCCATCAGCTCGCGGATCGGCGTGAAGAGGCCGGTGTAGGTGGCCGGGTTGCTGCGCGGCGTGCGGCCGATCGGCGACTGGTCCACATTGATGACCTTGTCGAAATGTTCGATCCCCTCGATGCTTTCATGCGGCGCCGGTTCTTCATGCGCGCGGTAAAGCGTGCGCGCGACCGCGGCGTACAGGGTGTCGTTGACCAGCGTCGACTTGCCGGAGCCGGACACGCCGGTGACGCAGGTCAGCAGGCCGACCGGGAAGTCGACGCTGACGTCCTTGAGGTTGTGGCCGCTGGCCTTGACCACGCGAATCGCCTGCAGCTCACCCTGGGTGCGCAGGTGTTCGGCCTCGCGCGCAGCACGTTTGACACCGGCCGCGCTGGGCGCAAATTTCGAGGGCTTCTTCGGGTCACGGTACGGCGCTTTTTCCACCGTCGGCAGCCAGGGTGTGCGGCGTTTGGGGACAGCGATGGCGAGGGTTCCTGCCAGGTATTTGCCGGTCAGCGAATCCGGATTCGCCAGCACCTGGGCATAGCTGCCCTGGGCCATCACGCGCCCGCCGTGGATGCCCGCGCCCGGGCCCATGTCGATCACATGGTCGGCGGCGCGGATCATGTCCTCGTCATGTTCGACCACCAGCACGCTGTTGCCGATGTCGCGCAGGTGTTTGAGCGTGCCGATCAGGCGGTCGTTGTCGCGCTGGTGCAGGCCGATGCTGGGTTCGTCCAGCACATACATCACGCCGGTCAGGCCCGAGCCGATCTGCGAGGCGAGACGGATGCGCTGCGACTCGCCGCCCGACAGCGTTTCGGCGCTGCGGTCCAGGCTCAAATAATTGAGGCCGACGTCGTTGAGGAACTTCAGGCGCAGGCCGATCTCGCGCACCACCTTGCCGGCGATCTCGGCCTTGGCGCCCTCCATGGTCAGCGTGTTGAAGTAGTCGAAACTTTCGCGCAGCGTGGCATGGCTGATTTCGAAAATTGCCTTGCGCCCGCTGGCGCCCACCAGGTAAACATGGCGCGCCTCGCGGCGCAAACGGGTGCCTGCGCACTCCGGGCAGGGTTGCAGGCTGCGGTAACGCGCGAGCTCCTCACGCACCGCCGCCGAGTCGGTTTCGCGGTAACGCCGCTCGAAGTTGGTGATCACGCCCTCAAACGCGTGTTTTTTGGTGTGTTTTTTACCGGCGTTGGCGCCGGAGTCCAGGATGTAGCTGAACTTGATCTCGTCCTCGCCCGAGCCGTGCAGCACCACTTGTTGCACGGCATCGGGAAGCTTTTCGAACGCCGTGTCGATGTCGAAGCTGTAGTGTTTGGCCAGGCTTTCGAGCATCGAAAAATAGTAGGCATTGCGCCGGTCCCAGCCCTTGACCGCGCCGCTGGCCAGGCTCAGCGAGGGGAAGGCCACCACACGCGCCGGGTCGAAAAACTCCATGTGGCCCAGGCCGTCGCAGCTCGGGCAGGCGCCGACCGGCGAGTTGAAGGAAAACAGCCGCGGCTCCATCTCGCTGAGCGAGTAGCTGCAGACCGGGCAGGAGAACTTGGCACTGAACAGATGCTCCTGGCCGGAATCCATTTCCATCGCCAGCGCCTTGCCGTCAGCCAGGCGCAGCGCGGCTTCGAAGCTTTCCGCCAGCCGCTGCTGCATGTCGGGGCGCACCTTGAGGCGGTCGATCACCACGTCGATGTTGTGTTTTTCGGCTTTCTTGAGCTTGGGCAATTCGTCGAACTCATACGCCGTGCCGTCGACGCGAAAGCGCACATACCCCTGGGCTTGCATCTCGGCAAACAGCTCGACGAATTCGCCCTTGCGCTCGCGCGCCACCGGCGCCAGCACCATCAGCTTGGTGTCTTCCGGCAGGGCCAGCACATGGTCGACCATCTCGCTGACACTTTGCGCCTGCAGCGGCAGGTCGTGGTCGGGGCAAAAAGGCGTGCCGGCGCGCGCAAACAGCAGGCGCAGGTAGTCGTGGATTTCAGTGACCGTGCCGACGGTGGAGCGCGGGTTGTGCGAGGTCGCCTTCTGCTCGATGGAGATCGCCGGCGACAGGCCCTCGATCATGTCCACATCGGGCTTGTCCATCAATTGCAGGAACTGGCGCGCATAGGTGCTCAGGCTTTCGACGTAACGGCGCTGGCCCTCGGCGTACAGGGTGTCGAAGGCCAGCGATGACTTGCCCGAGCCGCTCAGTCCGGTGATCACCACCAGCTGGTTGCGCGGGATGTCGAGGTCGATGTTCTTGAGGTTGTGGGTGCGCGCGCCGCGAATGCTGATGCGCTGCGCCGCCTGATAAGCCCCCACGCTTGCCACTTCGTGTGCTGCGCTGCCCCCCGAGGTGGCTGGACTGGCTCGGGGCGGCCCTTCGCTGCGTCCGGCCTGGGTTGCTGACCGGGTGTCGGGCTCGGCCGCCACCGGGCCGGCAGCGGCTGCGGGAGCGAGGTATTTGCCGTCGTTGGGGGAGTTCACGTGTTGGGGCGCCGCAAAACCCTCCATCATAGACGCGTACGGATTTTTTGGCACCCGGGCCCCCGCTGGCCCTGGCGCCGCGCTGCGGTCCGGCGTACCGGCGCGTTTCCTGCTTGCAACCCGGCACCCTGAAAAACGCGCCGCAATTCAATGACAATAGTCCACTGCCCCGCCGGCTTTGCCGGCCTTCCTTTGTGACCCACCCCGCCTGACCGTGTCTCCAGCCCCTTCCTACCCCATGACCGCCACCGAGCGGCGTGCCAGCGCCTCGCTGGCCTCGATTTTTGCACTGCGCATGCTGGGGCTGTTTCTGGTGCTGCCGGTGTTTGCACTGGAGGCCGCGCGTTACCCGGGCGGCGACGACCCGGCGCGCATCGGCCTGGCCATGGGCATATACGGCCTGACACAAGGCATCCTGCAAATCCCTTTCGGCATGGCCTCGGACTGGCTGGGCCGCAAGAAGGTGATCGTGGCCGGCCTGGTGGTGTTTGCGCTGGGCAGTTTTGTGGCGGCCTGGGCGCCCGACCTGGACTGGCTGATTTTTGGCCGCTCGCTGCAGGGCGCCGGCGCGATTTCGGCGGCCGTGACCGCCTTGCTGGCCGACACCACGCGTGACGAGGTGCGGACCAAGGCCATGGCGCTGGTCGGTGCCAGCATCGCCCTGATGTTCGCGCTGTCGCTGGTCGTGGCGCCGCTGCTGACCGCGCAGATCGGCCTGGCTGGCCTGTTTGGGCTGACCGGCGCGCTGGCACTGGCCGGTATCGCGGTGATCATCTGGTGGGTGCCGCCCGAGCCGGCGCAGCATGTGAACCGGCCGCGTGGCAGCCTGCTGGAGGTGCTCAAACACCCGGCGCTGCTGCGTCTGGACGCGGGCGTTTTCATCCTGCATGCGGTGCAACTGGCCATGTGGGTGGCGATCCCGGCCCTGCTGGTGCAGGCCGGGCTGGCCAGCAGCAGCCACTGGCAGGTCTACCTGCCGGCGGTGCTGGCGTCTTTCGGGGTCATGGGCTTCACGCTGTTCCCGCTCGAAAAGCGCGGCTACCTGCGCGGCGTGTTCCTGGCGGCGGTGGGCCTGATAACGCTGGTGCAGGTCGGGCTGATGGCAGCCTCCCTGCAGGGCGCGCCCTCGCTGGCCGGCCTCGGCGTGCTGCTGTTCCTGTTTTTTTGCGGCTTCAACATCCTCGAAGCCTCCCAGCCCAGCCTGGCGTCGCGCGTGGCGCCGGTCCATTCGCGCGGGGCGGCGCTGGGCGTTTACAACACGCTGCAGTCGCTGGGCTTTTTTGCCGGCGGCGCGCTGGGCGGCTGGCTGGCCAAGACCGCTGGCCCGGAAACCCTGTTTGCGGCTTGCGGCGGCTTGATGCTGCTGTGGCTGCTGGTGGCCTGGCCGATGAAAGCGCCCGGAAGGCATGCCGTGCCTGCGGTTGCGGACCCGGCTGGCGCGCCGGCAGTCCGGCCAGTTAAACTGTAAAAAATTAGGAGGACATCCATGGCATCCGTCAATAAAGTCATTCTCGTCGGCAACCTGGGCCGCGACCCCGAAGTGCGCTACCTGCCCAGCGGCGACGCCGTGGCCAACATCGCGCTGGCCACCAGCAGCAAGTACAAGAACAAGGCGGGTGAAATGGTCGAGGAGACCGAATGGCACCGCATCAGCTTTTTCGGCCGCCAGGCCGAAATCGTCGGTGAATACCTCAAGAAAGGCCGCTCGGTCTACATCGAGGGCCGCCTGAAGACCCGCAAGTACACCGACAAGGACGGCGTCGAGAAATACGCCACCGACATCATCGCCAGCGAAATGCAGATGCTGGGCAGCCGCGAAGGCATGGGCGGCCCGGGCGGCAACGACGGTGGGGACGAGGGCGGCGAGCGCTCCTATTCGCGTCCGCCAGCGGCGCCGCGTCCACCGGCGGCTGCCGCCCCGCGCCCACCGGCGCCGACCAAGGCCGCCAGCGGCTTTGACGATATGGACGACGACATCCCGTTCTGACCCCTGTTGGCCCCTGGTTCTGCCCGGCCTGCGCCCCGCGCACGCCGGGCAAAACAACGCTTTTTGTCGCCCGCCGCCGTCATGCCGTGTAGGTGCGAGCCTTGTTCTGGGGCCTGGCCAGCCATGGACACCCTTTGTTGGCTAGGATCAAGTCCTCCTACCTGCAGCCAACCACGAGGCCAGCCATGCGCCCCCATCCCGATCAAAACCACATACCGCGGCCCGGCCGCCTGAACGCCTGGATGGGCGCGGCCCTGCTGGCGGCAGCCGGCCTGGCGCAGGCAAACACCGACCCGCTCAGCGACCTGCTCAGTGTTCCCGGCAGCGCCGGCCTGGGTCTTGCCGTGCGCGCCGAACAATCGCCCTATGTCGGCGGCGGCACCCGTTACGACCTGCTGCCCCTGTACCTGTATGAAGGCAAACGCGTGTTCCTGCACGGCAGCCGCGCCGGACTCAAGCTGCTGGACGACGGCACCCAGCGCGTCGATCTTTTCCTGGACCAGCGCTTCGAGGGTTATGCCGACGACCGGATTCCGCCCAGCCTGGCCGGCATGGCCGAACGTGGCTCGGGCCTCGACGCCGGCGTGTCTTACCGCTACCGCCAGCCCTGGGGCACGCTGCAGGCCGAGTTCCTGCAGGATGCGGCCAGCTTTTCCAAGGGCAGCGAGGTCCGCCTGTCCTATGCCTATGACTGGCGTTCCGGCCGGCTCGCCCTGCGCCCCAGCCTGACGCTGGCGGCGCGCAGCGCGCGTCTCAACAACTACTACTACGGCGTGCGGCCGGGCGAAGCCACCGCGGCGCGGCCGGCCTACGAGCCCGGCAGCGGCATCAACACCACCCTGGGCCTGTACGCCACCTATGAGTTGAGTGAAGGCTGGCGCCTGCTCGGCGGCGTGACCCGCACCGTGCTGGACAGCAAGGTCAAGGCCAGCCCGATCGTGGGCAGGTCGGCGCAGACCGGCGTGTTCCTCGGCGCCGCCTATGACTTCGGAACCTACAAAGGCAACTGGACGCAGGAAAGTTCGCCCACCTATTTCAAGCTGCTCTATGGCAAGTCCACGGAAGACGGCTGCCATCTGGCCAAAATCATCACGCTGCGCTGCGCTTCCACGGCCAAGGTCAACTCGACGCGTATCACCGGTGTGCAGGTCGGCAAGCCCTTCATCGAGCAACTCAACGGCTGGCCGCTGGACATCGTCGGTTACATCGGCGTGCTGCAGCACGACGACCGCGGGCTGGCGCCCAACGGCCTGCAGATCGACGCCTTCATGAAGGCCTATTACTACGGCTTCCCGTGGAGCGAGCGGGTCAAGACCCGGCTCGGCCTGGGAATCGGCGTGTCGCTGGCGCAGCGCGTGCCCTATGCCGAGTCCAGCAGCCAGGCCGCGCGCGGGCGCTCGACCTCGCGGCTGCTCAACTACCTGGACCCGAGCATTGACTTCAGCGTCGGCGACCTGATCGGCAACCGCCGGCTGAAAGACACCTACCTCGGCTTCGGCGTGTCGCACCGCTCCGGCATCTTCGGCTCGTCACGCCTGCTGGGCAATGTCAACGGCGGCTCCAACTACATCTACACCTACATCGAAACCGTGCTTTAAGCGGCGCCTGCCTCCTGCATGCTATCAAAACAGGAGCTGCTTGCGCTTGTCCGGCAAGGGCTGGAGCTCGATTCGGCTTGATGCTGCAGGGCTGGCAGCCGGCCTGCCCCATAAACAGGGGATGGCGCAGCACCGGCAAAACCCCGACAGTCGGGCTGCCCCCCCTGCGGGCCGCCAGGCGCCTGCTGCCCGCGGCCTGCACTTATCATCGGCTACCGTGGCACCACTTTCAAAGACTTCGTCCATGCCTGTCTGGCGCGTATTGATTGTCGAAGACGATGTCCCCACGCGGGAGTTCTTCGCGGACAGCGTGTCGCGTTGTGGTGAGTTGTGCCTGGTGGGCAGCGCAGGCACCTTTGAGGAAGCCCGGGCGCTGATCAGCGACCGCGCGCTGGCCATCGACATCCTGCTGACCGACCTGGCCCTGCCCGACGGCAACGGGCTGGACCTGATCCGGCTGGCCGGGCAGACCCGGCCGGACTGCGAGGCGCTGGTGATTTCGATGTTCGGCGACGAGGACAGCGTGTTGTCGAGTGTCGAAGCCGGTGCGCTCGGCTACATCCACAAGGACCACACGCCGGACAATATTGCCAACACCATCCTGGAGATGAAGGCCGACGCCTCGCCGATCTCGCCCATGATCGCGCGCCGCGTGCTGGCCAAGTACCGCGCCCTGCAGGCGGAGGAACGCGGCGCCGCGTCCCCCGCGCCGCAGGCGCTGGCGCCCCAGTCCGGGGAAACGCGCGGCCCGGGGCGGGCATTGCTGTCGGCGCGTGAGCAGGAGGTGCTGGAGCTGATCGCGCGCGGTTTTTCCTATGTCGAGATTTCCAGGCTCAATGCGGTGAGCGTGCACACCATCCAGTCGCACATCAAGAACCTGTACACCAAGCTGGCGGTTCACTCCAAAAGCGAGGCGGTTTATGAGGCCACGCGCCTGGGCCTGCTGCAGCCGCCGGCCTCGGCGCCGCAATGATCCTGGCCTGAACGCATGATGGGTCGCTGGCTCTGGTGGGTGCTGGTGTGCTGCCTGTGGGGCCAGGGCGTGCTTCGTGCCGAAACGGTGTCGCTGCGTGAGGCCACGGCCACGCTGACCATCGACGGCGTGTCAGGCGCCGGGCGCGTGAGCCTGCCCTACCACTGGGACCGGCAACACCCCGGCAAGGCCGGGGCGGCGTCGTTTGAAATCGAATTCGATGGGCCCGCCACACCGTCGGACTCCTACGCCATGTACATCCCGCGTCTGGGCAATGCCTACGAAGTCTGGCTCAATGGCAACCTGCTCGAGAAGAACGGCAACCTGACGCAGTTCAACGGTGGCGACTACGCGAAGATTCCGCGCTTTATTCCGCTGGCGGCGGACCTGCTGTTACCCCACAACAGGCTGCTGATCCATGTGCGGGCGGACGTCGGTCGTCGCGGCGGGCTGGCGGCGCCCATCCTGGGCCCGGACCGTGAGGTGCGGCCCCTGTATCTCAAGGATTACCACTGGCGCGTGACCGGCACGCTGGTCGTGGTGGTGCTGAGCCTGATGGTTGCCGCGGTGTCGCTGGCCCTCTGGTTCACGCAGACGCACCCGGGCCCGGGTGGCCGGTTCAGCCGGGACCCGCTCTACCTGCTGGGCGGGCTGGCCGAGCTGTTCTGGACCTTGCGCATCAGCGACGCGCTGGTCGAGCAGCCGCCCCTGATGTGGCCCGGGTGGGGTGTGGTGACCGCGCTGGCGCTGGGCGGCTGGCTGAGCAGCATGGGCAGCTTTTTTGTCATCGTCGCCAACTGGTCGAAACGCACACCGGCGATCTGGTTCAACCGCGTCACCTGGGCCTGGTTTTTCCTGGGCTTTCCCATCGTGGCCTGGGCGCTGGCCGCTTCGGCGCCGCGACTGCTGACCGCCTGGTACGGGGTTTACGCCTTGCCCTACCTGTGCTTCATCGTGTTCTTTTGCTGGCAGGCGGCGCGGCAGGCGACACCGTCACACAAGGTGGTGGCCGCTGCGCTGCTGGTCAACATGGTGGTGGGGGTGCGCGACTGGTTCGTGTTCCGCATCAGCCCGTCCTATGCCGACAACACGCTGCTGCGCTACTCCTCGGTGCTGTTCGGGCTGGCGCTGGCCTACATCGTGATCACGCGTTTTCGCGAGGCCAGCGCGCAGGCGCGCGACCTGATGGCCAACCTCTCGGCCCGGATTGCGCAGAAGGAGCAGGAACTGGGCGAAAGCTACCTGAAAGTCGAGCAGCTCGCGCGCGAGCAGGAGCGTGTCGGCGAGCGCACCCGCATCCTGCGCGACATGCATGACGGCGTGGGCGCGCACCTGAGCGCCGCCATCCGCCAGCTCCAGTCAGGCAAGGCCAGCACCGAGGACGTGTTGCAGACCCTGCGCCACACCCTGGACCAGCTCAAGCTGTCGATCGACGCCATGCACCTGCAGCCGGGCGACGTCGCTTCGCTGCTGGCCAACCTGCGTTACCGGCTGGAGCCGAGGTTTGCCGCCTCGGACATCGAGCTGCAGTGGGTGGTCGGCCCGCTGGCGCCGGTCGCCCAGGTCGATACCAACGCCTTGCGCCAGCTGCAATTCATGGTGTTCGAGGCCTTGTCCAATGTGCTGCAGCATTCGCAGGCGACCACGCTGGAGATCGCGGCAGAGATGGCCGGTGCCGGCGTCTGCCTGCGCATCATCGACAACGGCCGCGGTTTTGACGCAGCGGCCACGCCGCGCAAGGGTTTGCTGGCCATGCGCGAGCGCGCCACCGCCATAGGCGCACAGCTGTCGATCAGCAGCGCGCCCGGCCGCACCGTGGTCGAAATCCGGATCGTTTGAGCTCTCAGGCGCTATCATATTAATAGCTGTCTACGCTTGACTGGCAAGGGCTGAAGGCCAATTTCGCCTGTAACCGGGCGCTCAGGGGCTCAGATGCCGTTCTGCACGTTGCTGGCGGTGATCACACCGCCCCCCAGGCAGACCTCGCCCTGGTACAACACGGCGGACTGGCCGGGCGTGACCGCCCATTGCGGCTGATCAAAACGCAGGCTGGCTGCGCTCGCAGACGGTGCGAGCAGCGCGCAGGCGGCATCCGCCTGCCGGTAACGCGTCTTGGCGGCCATGGCGCCGGCTTCGGGCGGCGGGCCGGCGACCCAGCTGCAGTCCTGCATCTGGAGTTCAGTCGACAGCAGCCACGGGTGGTCATGGCCCTGAACCACCCACAGGGTGTTGCTGTCCATGTCCTTGCGCGCGACAAACCAGGGTTCGTGTTCACCGGCGCCGCGCTGGCCCTGCGCCTGCAGCGCCTTGAGCTCGGCGCCACGCGCCTTGACGCCGCCTATGCCCAGGCCCTGGCGCTGGCCCAGGGTGTAAAAACTCAGGCCCACATGTTCGCCGAGCACCCGGCCCTGGTCGTTTTTGATCGGCCCCGGGGCCTTGGCGATATAGCGGTTCAGGAAGTCCCGGAACGGCCGTTCACCGATGAAACAGATGCCGGTCGAGTCTTTTTTCTTCGCGTTGGGCAGGCCGATCTCGTCGGCGATGCGCCGCACCTCGGTCTTCCTGAGCTCGCCGACCGGGAACAGCGTGCTCGACAGTTGCCCCTGGTTCAGGCGGTGCAGGAAGTAACTCTGGTCCTTGGCCGGGTCCAGGCCCTTGAGCAATTCATGCCGGCCGGTGGCCTCGTTCAGGCGCACGCGCGCGTAGTGACCGGTCGCGATTTTTTCGGCGCCCAGGCGCATGGCGTGGTCGAGGAAGGCCTTGAACTTGATCTCGGCGTTGCACAGGATGTCGGGATTCGGCGTGCGGCCGGCCTGGTATTCGCGCAGGAACTCGGCGAACACCCGATCCTTGTAGTCCGCCGCGAAGTTGACATGTTCTATCGCTATGCCGATCACGTCGGCCACGGCGGCCGCGTCCACGAAGTCGATGTTGGACGAGCAGAACTCGCTGTCGTCATCGTCTTCCCAGTTTTTCATGAAGATGCCGACGACCTCGTGGCCCTGTTGTTTGAGCAGCCAGGCGGTGACCGCAGAGTCCACGCCCCCGCTCAAACCGACCACAATGCGTTGTTTTTGCATCACCCGATTTTAGGTGGGTGGCCTTAAAGAGAACTCGTCAGGGTTTTGCGCCGTAGACGCTGGGGTCCACCGTCATGAGGTCCACCGGGTAACGTTTGCCCGCCAGGTAGTCTTCCATGCAGGTCAGCAGCAGCGGGCTGCGGTGCCGCGGCACGCAGGCGCGGATTTCTTCGGGGCTGAGCCACAGGGTGCGCACAATGCCTTCGTCCAGCGCCTGCCCCGCCACCTCGTCGCCCAGCGTGCCGCAGAAGGCAAACCGCATATAGGTGATGTCCAGCGGCGCGTGCTGGCCGGGCACGGCTTTCTCGAAGCGCGACATATAGATGCCGACCAGCGCCTCCGGTGTGAAATGAAAGGCGGTTTCTTCCAGGGTTTCGCGGACACAGGCTTGCACCGTGCCTTCACCGGGGTCGAGGTGGCCGGCCGGGTTGTTCAGGCGCAGGCCGTCCTGCGTGTGTTCCTCGACCAGCAGGAACTTGCCGCCCCGTTCGATGATGGCGGCAACGGTGACACTGGGTTTCCATCGTGAGTTCATGCGGGCATTATCCGGGTGTCGTGTGACGCGGGCTGTGCGGGTGTGCCGCGCGTGGCCAAAACGGCGCGAAACTCATGTAAGCTAGCCGACAGCTTCAAAAATCACGTAGAACTACGTACACGCAACGAGGAGACACCCATGCGAATCGGGGTACCGGCCGAAATCACGGCGGGGGAAACACGCGTCGCCGTCACGCCCGAGACGGCCAAAAAACTCAAGGGCCAGGGCCACACGGTCGTCATCCAGTCGGGTGCCGGCGTGGCCGCCAGCGTTCCTGATGAGGCTTATGTCGCCGCGGGTGCGGAGATCACCGATGCCGCCGGCGCCTATGCGTCCGACATCGTGCTCAAGGTGCGGTGCCCGCTGGACAGCGAGATAGCCCTGGCCAAAGCCGGCACCGTGCTGGTCGGCATGCTCAATCCCTTCGACGCCGCCGGCCTGCAGCGCCTGGCCAGCGCGCAACTGACCGCGTTTGCGCTGGAAGCCGCGCCGCGCACCAGCCGCGCACAAAGCATGGACGTGCTCTCCTCGCAGGCCAACATCGCCGGCTACAAGGCCGTGATGATGGCGGCCAACGCCTACCAGCGCTTCTTCCCGATGCTGATGACCGCCGCCGGCACGGTCAAGGCTGCCCGCGTGGTGATCCTGGGTGTCGGTGTGGCCGGCCTGCAGGCGATTGCGACTGCCAAGCGCCTGGGCGCGGTGATCGAGGCCAGCGACGTGCGCCCCAGCGTCAAGGAACAGGTCGAGTCGCTGGGCGGCAAGTTCATCGATGTGCCTTACGAAACCGACGAGGAGCGCGAAGCCGCTGTCGGTGTCGGCGGCTACGCCAAACCGATGCCGCCGAGCTGGCTGGAGCGGCAAAAAGCCGAGGTCGCCAAACGGGTGGCGCTGGCCGACGTGGTGATCACCACCGCGCTGATCCCGGGCCGCGCCGCGCCGGTGCTGGTGACCGAGGACATGGTCAAGGCCATGAAGCCGGGCAGCGTGATCGTCGACCTCGCCGCGCCGCAGGGCGGCAACTGCCCGCTGACCGAGGCCGGCAAAACCGTGGTGAAACATGGGGTCACGCTGATCGGCGAGACCAATGTGCCGGCGCTGGTCGCCGCCGACGCCAGCGCGCTCTACGCGCGCAACCTGCTGGACTTCCTCAAGCTGGTCATCAGCAAGGAAGGCACCCTCAACATCGACCTCGAAGACGACATCGTGGCGGCCTGCCTGATGACGCAGTCCGGCGAAGTCAAGAAGAAATAACCAATCCGGGCCGGCCGCCGGGCCGCCCGACCAGGAGAACAGACCATGGATGCCGTGTCACCCACCATTATCAACCTCATCATCTTCGTGCTGGCCATTTACGTGGGTTACCACGTGGTCTGGACCGTCACGCCTGCGCTGCACACGCCGCTGATGGCGGTGACCAATGCGATTTCGGCGATTGTCATCGTCGGCGCCATGCTGGCTGCCGCGCTGACCATCACGCCGCTGGGCAAAACCATGGGCGTGCTGGCCGTGGCGCTGGCCGCGGTCAATGTCTTCGGTGGCTTCCTGGTCACGCGCCGCATGCTCGAGATGTTCCGCAAGAAGGAAAAGAAAACCGTTGCGGCTGATGCGGCGGGCTCGGGAGTGGCCAAATGAGCATGAATCTTGTCACGCTGCTGTACCTGGTGGCTTCCGTCTGTTTCATCCAGGCGCTCAAGGGCCTGTCGCACCCGACCACCTCCATCCGCGGCAACCTGTTCGGCATGGTCGGCATGGCGATTGCCATCCTGACCACCGGCGCGCTGATTGTTGAGATTTCAGGCGGCAAGTCCGTCGGCATGGTTTATGTGCTGGGCGCCCTGCTGGTAGGCGGCACCGCCGGCACCCTCATGGCCCAGCGCGTCGAGATGACCAAGATGCCCGAGCTGGTGGCTTTCATGCACAGCATGATCGGCCTGGCCGCGGTGTTCATTGCGGTTGCAGCCATGGCCGAGCCCGACGCCTTCGGCATCGTGGCCCAGGGCCTGCCCACGGCGGCGATTCCCGCCGGCAACCGGCTCGAGCTGTTCCTCGGCGCCGCCATCGGCGCCATCACCTTCAGCGGCTCGGTGATTGCGTTCGGCAAGCTCAGCGGCAAGTACAAGTTCCGCCTGTTCCAGGGCGCGCCGGTCACCTTTGCCGGCCAGCACATGGTCAACCTGGTGCTGGGCATTGCCACGCTGGCGCTGGGACTGGTGTTCATGTTCACCGGCAACTGGACCGCATTCTTCGCGATGCTGGCGCTGTCTTTCGTGCTGGGCGTGCTGATCATCATCCCGATCGGCGGCGCCGACATGCCGGTGGTGGTGTCCATGCTCAACAGTTATTCGGGCTGGGCCGCGGCCGGCATCGGCTTTTCGCTGAACAACGCGATGCTGATCGTGGCCGGCTCGCTGGTGGGCTCGTCGGGCGCCATCCTGTCCTACATCATGTGCAAGGCGATGAACCGCTCCTTCTTCAACGTGATCCTGGGCGGCTTCGGCGGCGAGGCCGGCGCAGCCGCCGGCGGTGCCAAGGAGCAGCGCCCGGTCAAGTCCGGCTCGGCCGACGACGCGGCCTTCATCCTCGGCAATGCCGAAACCGTGATCATCGTGCCGGGTTATGGCCTGGCGGTGGCGCGGGCCCAGCACTCGGTCAAGGAACTGGCGCAAAAACTCACCGACCGCGGCGTCAACGTCAAGTACGCGATCCACCCGGTCGCGGGCCGCATGCCCGGCCACATGAACGTGTTGCTGGCCGAGGCCGAGGTGCCTTACGACCAGGTTCACGAGATGGAAGACATCAACGCCGAGTTCGGCCAGGCCGATGTGGCCATCATCCTGGGCGCCAACGACGTGGTCAATCCCGCCGCGCACGTCAAGGGCAGCGCGATCTACGGCATGCCGATTCTGGAGGCCTACAAGGCCAAGACCGTCATCGTCAACAAGCGCTCGATGGCCGCCGGTTATGCCGGCCTGGACAACGAACTGTTTTACATGGACAAGACCATGATGGTGTTCGGCGATGCCAAGAAGGTGATCGAGGACATGGGCAAGGCCATTGAGTGAGAAGCCGGCAGATAACACTTTCTGCCGCGTAAAAAGCAGAAGTTAACCGGGAGCTGGAGGGTTTGTCCCCTCCTGATTTCCCTGTTTCCTAGGGAAAACGCAATAGCCCCGCAGAGGGTGGCGCCATGAAAATCCGTGGCAGTTGTTCAATCGTCATCTGGAGAGACAAGCATGAATGCATCCACCATCGACCGCCCCTGGCTCAGCGCCTATCCCCCGGGCGTGCCGACCGACATCGACGCGTCGCAGTACACCTCGCTGGTGGCCCTCATGGAGGAGAGTTTTTCCAAGAACGCCTCGGCCGTGGCGTACAGCTTCATGGGCAAGGACATCACCTTTGGCCAGACCGACAGCCTGTCCCAGGCGTTTGCGGCCTATCTGCAGGGCCTGGGCCTGGTCAAGGGCGACCGCGTTGCCATCATGATGCCCAACGTGCCGCAGTACCCGGTCACGGTGGCCGCCATCCTGCGTGCCGGTTTTGTGGTGGTCAATGTCAACCCTCTCTACACCCCGCGTGAACTCGAGCACCAGCTCAAGGACTCGGGCGCCAAGGCGATTGTCATCATCGAGAACTTCGCCAACACGCTGGAACAGTGCATCGCCAACACCCCGGTCAAGCATGTGGTGCTGACCGCCATGGGCGACCAGCTCGGCATGCTCAAGGGCGCGCTGGTCAACTACGTGGTGCGCAACGTCAAGAAGATGGTGCCGGCCTTCAACCTGCCCTCCGCCGTGCGTTTCAACGAGGCGATCGCCCAGGGCACACGCGGCACGCTCAAGCGGCCCGACATCAAGCCCGACGATGTGGCCGTGCTGCAGTACACCGGCGGCACCACCGGGGTGTCCAAGGGCGCCGTGCTGCTGCACCGCAATGTGATTGCCAACGTGCTGCAGTCCGAGGCCTGGAACGGCCCCGCCATGACCAGCATGCAGGCCGGTGTGCAGCCGACCTATGTCTGCGCGCTGCCGCTGTACCACATCTTCGCCTTCACGGTGAACATGATGCTGGGCATGCGCACCGGCGGCAAGAACATCCTGATCCCGAACCCGCGCGACCTGCCGGCCGTGCTCAAGGAGCTGGCCAAACACAAGATCCACAGCTTCCCGGCGGTCAACACCCTGTTCAATGGCCTGGCCAACCACCCCGATTTCAACAGCGTGGACTGGTCGCACCTGAAGGTGTCGCTGGGCGGCGGCATGGCCGTGACCGGTTCGGTGGCCAAGCTCTGGCTGGAAAAAACCGGCTGCCCGATCTGCGAAGGTTACGGCCTGTCGGAGACCTCGCCATCGGCCAGCTGCAACCCGACCAACAGCAAGGCCTTCACCGGCACCATCGGCGTGCCGATTCCCGGCACCTGGTTCAAGCTGCTCGACGACGACGGCAATGAAGTGCCGCCCGGCCAGCCCGGCGAAATCGCCATCAAGGGCCCACAGGTCATGGCCGGTTACTGGCAGCGACCCGACGAAACCGCCAAGGTCATGACGCCCGATGGCTATTTCAAATCCGGCGACATCGGCACCGTCGACGAACGCGGCTTCTTCAAGATCGTGGACCGCAAGAAAGACATGATCCTGGTCAGCGGCTTCAACGTCTACCCGAACGAGGTCGAGGACGTGGTCTCCGGCATGGAAGGCGTGATGGAATGCGCCTGCGTCGGGGTCGCCGACGACAAGTCCGGCGAGGCCGTCAAGCTGGTGATTGTCAAAAAGGACCCGGACCTGACCGAGGCCCAGGTGCGCGAGTTCTGCAAGACCAACCTGACCGGCTACAAGCAGCCCAAGGTGATCGAGTTCCGCACCGAATTGCCGAAAACACCGGTCGGCAAGATCCTGCGCCGCGAACTGCGCGACAAGAAGTAGGGCGCAAGCGCCCCTTCGGCAAAGGCGGCTGCGGCCGCCTTTTTCATTTCGGGCAAACTCTTGGTGTCCTGTCCCACAAATAAAGGCGATATGAAATCGCCCATTCAGCCGCCATGCGGCGTTGTTCGTCGTTGCCATAGCTACGGCTATGTCGCCTCCTCCCGCCTTGCCTGACAGCCGAATGGACAATTTCATTTCATCACCTTATTTGCAGGACAGGACACGAGCCATGACAACGACCGCCATCCTGAGCGCCCTGGCCGAGGAGCAGCAGGGCCTGCTCGAGTTGCTGCAGCAGCCGCAGAAAACCCGTCACGCCGGACGCGACTTCTGGCAGGGACGGCTGCATGGCCAGCCGGTGGTGCTGGCGCTGTCACGTATCGGCAAGGTGGCGGCGGCGACGACCAGCGTGGCGCTGATCGAGCGTTTTAATGCCGGCCGCATCGTGTTCACCGGCGTGGCCGGCGGCCTGGGCGATGGCGTGCAGGTTGGCGACATGGTGGTGGCCAGCGGCTTCATGCAGCACGACCTGGACGTCTCACCGCTTTTCCCGCGCTACGAGGTGCCGCTGTATGGCCAGGCCCGTTTTGCCTGCGACCAGGCCCTGACGGCGCGATTGCTGCAGGCCGGCCGTAGCGGCCTCGAAAGCCTGGCCCTGCCTGCGAAGACCCTGTTGCACCACGGCCTGATCGCCAGCGGCGACCGTTTTGTCTCCGGCGCAGCCGAAGCACGCGGTTTGCGTTCGGCGCTCAAACAGGGTGGCCATGAGGCGCTGGCGGTGGAAATGGAGGGCGCCGCGGTGGCGCAAGTCTGCTTCGATTACGGCATTCCATTCGCCGCGGTCCGCACGATTTCTGACCGCGCCGACGACACCGCGCATGTGGATTTTTCGGTCTTTGTCAAAGACGTGGCCAGCCTGTACGCGCAGGCGATCGTGAGCGAACTGATGAAGTTGTTATAAAGCAGTAGCTGCTTGCGCTTGATTGATCTGGTCGACAAGTCGATTAATTTATGAAACTCGCAATTCATTTGCAACACCTTGCGCCTGCGGTTTGCCTGCTTCGGCAGGTCTAACTCCCCACTCCCACCCCTAGGGAAACTCTGAACAAGTCCACCGAACACCCCCATGACACGTTGACGTGATCAAAGGAGCCCAAGTGATGAGCCAGATCAGTTTCGCTGATGCCGA
>FWWM01000445.1_pt1 | contig 118253 bp, 98 predicted proteins | sample 2228351 | NCBI WGS metagenome assembly FWWM01 (sample SAMEA103939774, study PRJEB20133) | metagenome
GAAGCTGAGCGGAGCCGAGCGCGGCTTCATCCTGCTCAAGGAGACCCCCAGTTTCAAGTACGTGGTCGGCATGAACGGCCAGGGCGAGTTGCTGGAAGAGTCGGATTTCCGCACCAGCCATTCAGTGGTGCAGGAGGTCCTGGAACACGGCATGCCGGTGCTCATGACCGAGAACATCGACCAGGCGTTCGCTCTGCAGCAGAGCATCCTGGCCATGGATCTGCGGGCGGTGGCCTGTATGCCGCTGAAGTGGATTTCCAGCACTTCGGACACCCCCGAGGTCAGGGGGATCCTGTACCTGGACTCCACGCAAACCATGCATGCCCTCTCCGGCCTGGACCAGAAAATCCTCAACAAGCTGGCGGTGGAAGCCGCCAACGTGTTCGAGAAGCTGGAGCTGATCCAGGCATTCGAGGAGCGCAAGGCACTGGAAAAGGAGCTGGCGCTGGCGCAGGAAACCCAAAGTACCCTGCTGCCCCAGAAACTCCCCGCCGTTCCGGGTTACGAGATTACCGCCTTCAGCCGGCCGACCCGCCACGTGGGCGGAGATTTCTTCGACTTCCTGCCCCGGGAAGGTTCGGCGGTGACCGGCGTACTTGCCGATGTCTCCGGCAAGGGGATCTCGGCGGCGCTGCTCAGCTGCCTGGTCCAGGGGGCGCTGCAGATGGAATGTCGCTCCGGGGCGGCGTTGCAGGATTCAGTGACCCGGGTCAACCGCTATCTCTGCGAAAAGTCTCAAAGCAACCGCTTTGTCACGCTGTTCCTGTTCAGCCTCGACGCCGGCGGCAGCGGCGAGTACATCAGCGCCGGGCACAACCCTGCATATGTCTATCGGGCGGATCGCGGGGAAGTCGAGGAACTGGCTGCGGGAGACCTCATCCTGGGCGCCTTCGGTTTCGCCACCTATACCGCCCGGCCGTTGGTGCTGCATCCCGGTGACGTCATGATCGCCTACACCGATGGCATCACCGAAGCCATGAACCCGCAGGACGAGCTGTTCGGAGAGGGACGCCTGATCGAAGTCATCCGGAACCATGCCGCAGAAGGCGGGAAGGCTCTCGAAGACCGGGTGCGCGACGCCATCTCGGATTTCACCGGCGGGACCGACCAGACGGACGACATGACGATGGTCGTGGTGCAGAAACTGTAATGCGTGCGGTCATCCAGCGAGTTACCCGGGCGGAGGTGACGGTCGACGGCGTGATCACCGGGGCCATCGGCCGCGGGATGGTGGTGCTGGTGGCGGTGGAGGCGGGAGATGGCGAGCAGGACCTCGCCTTCATGGCCGCCAAACTCAGCCGGCTCCGGATTTTCGACGATGACCAAGGCCGGATGAACCGGTCGATCCTTGAAGTCGGTGGCGCGGTTCTCCTGGTTTCGCAGTTCACCCTGTACGGAGACTGCCGCAAAGGCAATCGGCCCAGCTACAGTCGCGCCGCGGGGCCCGAAACCGCCGAGTACTGGTACCGGCGTCTGGCGGAGTCCCTGCGGGAGCGGGGGCTCCAGGTGGAGACCGGTGTTTTCCGCGCCATGATGCAGGTCCATCTGGTCAACGACGGTCCGGTGACCCTCATCCTGGATTCGAGGAAGGAGCTTTTCTGAGCGGGATGGAGGGGTTCGAAGGTTCCGAGGTTCAAGGGTTGGGTCCAAAGGTCCAGGGGGGCGGGAAGACCGGGAGGCGGCCGTCAATCCGGCGGCCGGATGCCGGCGGCCTGCCGGAACGGGTCTTCCACCAGCCTGACCTGGCTCCGGTAGGGCTCAGGCAGGTTGGGGGCGATCACCGGATCCCGGAACAGCAGTACCTGGATGGAGTAGCGCCGCCGGGCCACCTGCAACCAGTCCTCCAGTTGGCGGGTGGTCTTCTGGACCGACAGGACCTGCCTCAAGGTCTCCTCCACCAGCTCCAGGGGGGGTGCCGTCTGCCCTTCCTGGGCCAGCTCCTGAACGTAGGCCTGGTAGGCGGCCTGGATCTCGTCGGGCAACACAATCACAAAGGGCTCGAATCGGAGCTCCACGAACTTGTTGACCGCCAGTTGGCGTCGCAGCAGTTCCCGCAGCTCGGACATCCCGAACCCCAGCCGCAGCAGCTCCTTCCGCAGTCCGTCCGGCCCGCCGAAACGCCCGGAGTACTGGTCCACGTAACGGTCCAGTTCGGTGGCTGACACCTGGACGAAGGGCGTCTTCTCACTTTCCCGGAAGACCACCCACTGGTTGACCATCTGGTCCAGCACCTCCTGCAGGAGCCGGTCCCGCGCGGCGGGATCGTCGGGAACCGAGAAGCCCCGAAAGCGGACGAACCATCGGACTTCGCTCAGGGTGATGACGTCTTCGTCGATGGTGGCGGCCACTCGTTCCACCACTTCGGCTCCGGCCTGCCCGCCGGCGACGCCCGACAGCAGCAGAGCCGCGAGGAACCGGGCTAGAAGGGATGTCCGATGTTGAGATGAAGATTCCACCGTTTGAATCCTTCGATCCTCGGGGGATCCGGATTGTATGCCAGATCCAGCCGGATCGGCCCGATGGGAGTCCGCACGGCCAGCCCCAGACCGGCGGCTGTCGAGTACTCTCCGGCCCCCAGTTGCGTGAGAGACGGAAACACGTTACCCACGTCGAAGAAAAGTACTCCGCCCAGACGGTTCCAGAGCGGGAAGCGCAGCTCGAGATTTCCCACCAGCAAAGCATTTCCCCCCAGCGGCACCGGGAACTTCCGCCCCTTGTCGTCGGTGAGCAGCAGGACCTCGCCGGTTTCCGGGTCCCGCAGCAACGGCCCGGCCAGGTCCACCGGCAGCCCCCGCAGGGTGGTGGGTCCACCTGCGAAGAACCGTTCACTGATGGGCACCGGGTTGAGCCCGCCGCCGAAGGGTTCGATCACCCCGAGGCGGAGGGAGGTGGCCAGTGTGAGATCCGTATACAGGGGGTAGTAGTGGCGGCCCTGTGCCAGAAAGCGCACGTACTGGCGCTCGGAACCCAGGGGACGCAGCGCCAGACCGAGATCCCCGTTGAGGAAGAAGCCGCTGCGCGGGTCGGTGGGATCGTCACGGGACTCGTTCAGGTACGAGGCCGAAACCGTGGACAGCCGCAAACGGCTTTCCTCCCGGAAGAACTGCAGCGGTTCCTCCAGATCGGCCGGGACGTCCAGCCGGACGTGCTGGAACTGATACCTGAAGAACAGGCTCTCGCGGCGGCTGAGACGCCGTTCCGACTGGGCCGAACCGATCAGCCGGAATGCATCGTAGGGACGACCGCGCAAACGGATGGTGCGGGCGGCAACGTCTTCGGAAATCCGCTGTTCATTGTCGACGGTGAAGGAGAGCACCGTCGGAAGAGGACGTCCCATCAGCCGGGGAAGGTTGTAGGTGAGATTGGCGCGCTGCTGCCGCGAGCCCGCCCGCAGGTTGAGCGAGAGGGTTCGGGCTGCGCCCAGGAAGTTGCCGTCGCTGACCCCGAACGTACCCCGCAGCCCCTCGGAGGCCAGGCTCCCAAAGGAGTGGCCGTAGCCCACACCGTAAAACAGCGAGTATTTCCGCGCTTCCTGGACCGAGAACAGAACCAGTCGTTGCCGCGCGGGGTCCCGTCCCGGAATCTCCCTGACCCTTACGCGGTTGAACACGGAGAGATTGTAGAGGTTGGTCTCGGACTGCAGGTTGCGCTCCAGGGACAGGGGATCACGCGGTTCCACCGGGATCTCCCGCTCAAACACGCTGCGGCGGGTGACACGGTTTCCGGTCACCACCACGTCTTCCACCTCGTAACGGTTGCCTTCGTGGATGGTGAAATGGATGTCGACGGCCTGGTCTTGGCGCCGCACCACCCGCGGTTCCACCCTGGCATCCCGGTATCCCTGGCGGTCGTAATGGGAAAGCAGTGCCGTTCGGCCCGCCGCCGGCAGGAAAGGGCTGAAGGGGTCGCCCTCCCGGAAATCCAGGGTCGCCACCAACTCCTCCCGCGGGAAAGCCTGCTGCCCCTCCAGCACTACCTGGCCGACCCGGTAGCGGGGTCCCTCCCGGATCCGGAATACCAGCGAAAGCCCGCCGTCCGCTGCCGTCATCTCCGAGTCGAGCGCCGCTTCCAGATAACCCTGCCGCTGATAGAGAAGCTGGATCCGCTCCCGGTCCTGCTGGACAGACTCGTCGGTCAGCAAGCCCCGAGAAAGCAGTCCGGCCCGCCGGGTGACGAGAACCTTCTCCAGCTCATCCGCCGGAATGGAGCGGGCGCCCTCGAAGCGGATCTCGGCGAGCTCATACTTTCTCCCGGCCTCGACCCGGAAGCGGACGTTTCGGGGCGGGTATTCGGTGCCCTCCACCGAGCTGTCCACCCTGGCCCGGAAATAGCCGTCCTCCTGCAACCGCCTGCGCAGCTCCTCCGCGGTTTCCTCCACCAGCAGCCTCCCCGGCTGGCGGCCGCGGTACAGAGGAAGGGAATCCAGCTCCCGTTCCGACAGTTCGATTCCCTCAAAGATCACCTCGGTATGCTCGCGGGGAACGACCCGCAGCTCGAGATCGACGCGCTCGCCCGCCGCGGGAAGATCCGCGCCGTCGCGCAGATAGATTTCCGGGTTGAAGTAGCCCCGACGTCCCAGCCACCGCTTCAACCGTTCCATCTCCTCGCTGAAGACTTCCTGGGCGAAGGGACGTCCAGGACGGGTTTCGAACAGTGCGAGGACCTCGGACGGAGCGACCACCCCCTCGGCATCCACCCTGAACTCGCCGACCAGAACCGGGTTTCCGGCCTCGATGCGGAAGATGACGTCCAGCAGCGCCCGCCGGGAATCAATTTCCCACGCGGTTTCGATCCGGGCATGAGGATAGCCCTGTCGCCGCATCGCCGCCCTGATCCGTTCCACACTCTCCTCCACGCGTTCCTGGGAGAAGGGTTCACCTTCCCTCAGGGTCAGCTCGCGGCGAAGCAGCCGGGTGGCGACTTCGCTCTCGCCCTCGAAACGGATCCGGCGGACGAGATACCGGCGGATCAGCCGTACCACCACCTCGACCCCGCTGGATCCCGGCTCCAGCTCAATCTGAACATCGTGAAAAAGCTCGGTGGCGAAGATGCGGCGCACGGAATCCCGGGCCAGGACCTCGCTGAAGGGATCGCCGGGCCGGAGAACGAGCAGCTTCGCCAGGTCCTCCGGCGAGATCCCCTCCACCGGTCCGTCGGCTGCGAAGCGGATCCGCTCGATCAGGGGAGCAGGGGGCGCGGGGTCCGGTTGGGCCGGCAGCGCCTGGACCAGCCCCGGCAGGAGGGCCGCCGCCAGCCAAGTCACTCGGGGACGCCCTGTAGCCCTGCGGTGCATGATCCGTACTTTCTCACCGGGCGGCCGATTCAGAACCGCTTCTTGAACTTGAAGTCCACCGCAATCGTGCCTTCTCCCGGGCTGCTGGTGCCGACGGCGGTCAGCCAGTCGGTCAACTGGTACTGGATGATCACGGTCTGATCCTGGAAGTTGTTGCCGAGACTTGAGATGTAGGTGATGCCGAGGTCCCGGGTAAGCTGTTTCCCCAGGGTGATCCGCGCTCCGGGGTCGCGGCCTCGGGTGTCGTCCACAAACGGGTCAATGGAGAAGCGCTCAAAACCGAAGAGACGGCTGGTCTGACTCTCCACCACCTCGCCCAGCGTCTTGCTGAGCAGCGTGCCCGCGCTGTAGGCCATCAAGGTTGAGGTGTCGGTCTGGTCCGCGCGCTCAGTCCCGAAGATCTCCTCCTGGGTCTGGCCGGCCGCCAGCAGGGAGACGATGCTGGGGGTGGAAAGAGGCGGCTCGGAGCGGAAGTTCATCTGGAACTGATCCACCGGTCCGCGCACGGACAGGGTGACCGCGTACTCCCGAACCTGGGTTTCGGCTTCGAAATTGAGGAAGGGAGTCGTGCGGCGGGGATTGTTGAAGCTCACCGTGCCCCGGGTGATTTCGTAATCGTTGCCTTCCAGCCTGAGGGTCCCCTCGTCGATGGTGATGCTTCCCAGCAGAACCGGCTCCGCCAGCGTTCCGATCACGCTCAGTTCTCCGCTGCCCACCACCCGCGCAAGGTTGTTGTTGATCCGCAGGCTCTGGTACGCCTCTACACTGAGATCCAGCCCCACCTGGTCCGCGAAGGTCGGATCCGTCGGCAGATCGGCCTGGGAGGAGGCGAAGCTGTAGATCAGTTCCGCCACCGTCAGGTTCCGGGTGTACTCGGCCGCGCGCACGTAGATCACCCCCGACAGCAGGTAGGAGTCGAGGTTGCGGATCACATCGAGATCCACATCCACCACCGTGTTGACGTCCTTCGGATAGGGAACGGTCAATCCGTAGCCGAAAGCGTTGAGCTGCCAGCGCGCCGGCGTGAGGCCATCCAGGAAGACCCCGCCGGTCACGCTGAGCGGTCCGTAGCTGGTCTGCAGGGACATTTCGTCCACGGAGATCTGGCTGGCGGTGAACCGCAGGCTCCCATCCGCCCGCAGAATCTGGACCGGCAGGCCGGGCCCTGCAAGAGTCCCCTGATTGACCCGGGCGGTTCCCACCACGCGGGGACCGTCGAGAGGTCCGGCGATCCTGGTTTCAAGCTGGACCTCACCGGTGGTTCGTACCTGCGGCAGAAACAGCTCGAGCAGCTGGAGGTTGACGTTGCCGGCCACCGCCAGGTTGAGCTGGTTGCGGTCGGCGAACTCGACGGTCCCCTCCACTGCCACATTGGTTTGGGTCCCCACCAGTTGCACGGCGGGGATGTGCAGAACGCCGCCGGCCCACCGCAGTCGAGCCGGACCTGCCAGCCTGGTCTGAAAGGCCGGCGTACCCAGCCGCAGCCTGTCCAGGAACAGTTCGGCCTGGAGCTGTTCAGGTTCCGCCAGACGACCCTCCGCCGTCAGGCGGCCGTAGAGTTCGCCGTCCAACTGCGGCAGATCGAAATCGGGGCGAAGGCGGCCGACCAGCTCGCCGGGGTTGTGCAGAGCCAGCGGGACCTCCAGTCGAAACGGGTAGCCGTCCTCGAAGTCGACCGTTCCCACCATCTGCAGCGGCTCGCCCAGCAGGCGAAAACCGAGTTCCACCCTCGATCCCTGATTCGCGGGTTCGGCTCGCAGTTGGACCGCCTCGAACCGTTGATCGCCCAGACGGATTTCCGTGGCGTTGAGGGTCGCCCGAAACCGTGGGGCGGTCAGACTGCCCGCCGTCTGGAGACGGACGCCCACCCGGCCGGAAACCTGCAGCTCCTCCCTCTGCCAGGGGAGCTGTTCCAGTTCCAGGTTGTCCCCCTGCAGCTCGGCCTCCAGCGTCCCATCGTCATAGGCGTAGCGGAGATCGCCCCGAACCTGGCCGCCCAGCACCTTGGCCCTGAGGCCGTCCGCGGCAAAACGGCCTCCCCCGATGCGGTAACGCGTGGCGGCGCTGATCTCTGGATAGCCGGGAAACTTCAATCCTCGCAACTCCAGTACCCCCGAGGCTTCCTCGGCTCCGTCTCCGGTCCAGAGCAGGGTCCCCGCCAGCCGACCCGACTCCGGATTCAGCTCGGGGGCCGCCAGCTCCAGCAGAAGCTCGGCAGCGGCCTCCCGGATTGTCAGGTCGGCATGGACCACGGCGAAGGGTTCTGTCCGCAGATCCAGAGATCCCGTGAGGTGGAGGGAATCTCCGTCGATGGAAAGGGCAGGGATGCCCAAGCGATCCTCCTGATAGCGATAGGTGCCGGCCAGCGCTCCCCATGGCCGTCCCCGGACACGGGTTCCGGCGGCGGCGAAGCGCCCTTCCACCGACAGCGGCTCATCCGGCGATCCTTCCACCAGGGCGGTGACCTCCAGCGGACCTTCCAGGCGGGGATCAAAATCGAACGGCTCCTCACCGGGAACGAGACCCCAGCCGTGGAGGATGGTTTCCACTTCATCTCCGCCCGGCCAGGAGATCCTCCCGGTGACGCGATAGACACCATCGAAATCCACTTCCGCCGCGAATTCTCCTGTCCCGTGCGGCGTGCGCAGGGAACCGGCTGCCGCCCGGACGTGGTCTCCGGCAATGAAAACCCCGGCTTGGCCGCCGAACTCCACCAAGACTGTACGCTCCTCGTCCAACAGGCCGCCGGAAAACCCCAGGACACCCTCGCCGCGCATCTGACGCAGCTCCAGCCCCGGCCAGGACACCTCTGCGGTAAGGTCGGCAAGCGCTCTCGCCAGCGGGAAACTCGCACCCCAGTTCGCCAGAATCGAGTCGAGCCGGACCCCGGCGGCCCCGGCCTGGGAGAAGGAGTCCGCTTCGCGGTTGAACGCCAGGTAGCCCGACGCCCGCCCGGTCCCACCCAGAACGCGAAAAGCCGCGTCGTCGTAACGGACTCCCCGCCGGTCCATCAGAATCGTGCAGCGGAATTCGGACAGCCCGATCTGTTTGACCTCGATGCGCGGCGAGGTCAGGGTTCCGCGCAGTTCAAAATCGCCCCGCCTGCCCTCCAAATCGCCGGTTACCGTCACCTGGGAAGGGCCGAAATGGGAAGCAAGATCGGGATCGGTGAAGCGGGAGGGGTCGCTCTTGATCTCCGCCGCGAAGGCGTAAGCCAGTTCACGCAGGTCGTGAATGGAGCCTTCGAGGTGGACCGACATGAGATCCGAGGCCAGGTCGGCCGGGGTCAGTTCCAGCCGGTTGTCCAGCAGGCGGAAACGGGCCGCCAGGGTGTTCAGGGGGACTCGGTAGTCCTTCACCTGGAACACCAGATCGGCGAGGCGGATCGAACCAGCGTAAGCCGGCACTTCGGGAACGTAATCCAGTTCGACGTCGAAGCCCGCTGCGTCGGTGGTGAATTCGACCGTCTGGTCCTCGTAAGTCACCCGCGCACGGGAGAGGGCGATCCGCCCGATGCCCAGGCGCACCGGCGAGAACCCCGCTCCTCCCGGTTTGGGGGTCGGAGCGAACAGGTTCAGGAGGTTGAGGCGGCCGTTTTCCTCCCGCCGGAGATGGAGGTCGAGGCCGTCCAGGTCGAGCTCATCCAGGCCGATTTTCGGCAGGGGGGCCGCCAGCCACGAGAAGTTCAGGCGGACGCGGTCCAGTTGGATGGCGGGTGTCTGCTCGGGCTGATCCCTCCCCGCAATGGTCAGGTCCCGGATTTCGAGGATTCCCCGCAGCAGGCCGAACTCCAGGCTCCCCAGCCGGGCCTGGACAGGGAAGCGGCTCTCCAGCGCTTCAGCGACGGTCGTCCGCAACCAGCGGTGGAAGTGGTCGGAATTGAGGTACAACCGGGTCCCGATCCCGGCTGCCAGCAGGACCAGGAGCAGGGAGGCCAGGATCCACACTTTCCGGCGTCGGGCCATCGGTCGGTGAGGTCCATATTAGCAGGGCGGAGCGATCGGTGTTCAGAAGCGCGGTGGGAGGGGGTCGAAGCTGCAGGGGTTTGAGGGTTCGAAGATTCAAAGGCTTGAAGGTTCAGGAGCTGCGGAGGCAGGAGCACCCGATGTAGCTCCCGACTCCTGTTTCCCGACTCCCCACTCCCTCCTCCGACTCCCGACTCCTCTCTCCCGTCTCCATCGAAGGTTCTTTACGCCGGCTGCCGCAGCCGTTAACCTTGGCGCTTCGGGTTTCAGACCGACCGCCCGGGAAGGGGGTGAGCATGCAGAGATGGTTGTTTGTCCTGTCGGCCTTGACCTTGGCCGCCTGCGGGACTCCGGAAGGCTTCCGGGAGATCGCTCTCGACGAGTTGCGGGACCGGATCGAAGGCGGCTGGGCCGGCCAGATGATCGGCGTCAGTTACGGCGCTCCCACCGAGTTCCGCTATCAGGGCCGGATCATCGCTGAAGACGAACTTCCCGTGTGGTCCGATGAAAGGCTGCGCAATGCCATCCACCAGGATGACCTGTACGTCGAAATGACCTTCGCCAAAGTCATGGACGAGAAGGGTCTGGACGCCACCACCGCGGACTTCGGGGCCATGTTCCGGGAGAGCCGTTATGCCCTCTGGCACGCCAACCTGGCGGCCCGCCGCGCCCTGCGTCGCGGTGTGCCCGCCGAAGAGAGCGGCACGCCCCGCTACAACGCCCACGCCAATGACATCGATTTCCAGATCGAGGCGGATTTCATCGGCCTGATGTGTCCGGGCCAGCCCGTGTCCGCCAACGAGCTTTGCCGGCGGGTGGGACGCGTCATGAACTACGGCGACGGAATCTACGGTGGCATGTTCGTGTCGGGGATGTATGCCGCCGCTTTCTTTGAATCGGATGTGCGCAAGGTGGTGGAGGCCGGCTGGGCCGCGCTGCCTCCCGAAAGTCCCTATGCGAAGCTGATCCGCGACGTGCTGGACTGGTCGGCGGAGCACCCCACCGAGTGGCAACGGGTTTGGCGGAAGATCGATGATAAGTGGAACCGCCGGGACCCCTGTCCGGCGGGGGCCCTGACCGCGTTCAACATCGACGCCAAACTCAACGGGGCGTACATCGCCCTGGGCCTGCTCTACGGGGGCGGCGACTTCGAAAAGACCCTGCAGATCTCCACCCGCTCGGGACAGGACTCCGATTGCAACCCGTCCAATGCCGCCGGGATCCTCGGCGTCATGACCGGCTACAGCGGCATCCCTGAGCGCTGGAAGAGCGGTATCGAGGCGGTGGCAGACCAGAAGTTCGATTACACCGACTACTCTTTCCGGGAGATCACCGAGAGTACGTTGCGTCGTGCCCTGGCCATGACGGAACGTAACGGCGGGCGGCAGGACGGAGACCGGCTGCTGGTGAAGATCCAGCATCCGGAACCCGCTCCCCTGGAGGTCTGGGACGATTACGGCGAACCCGTGGAGCGGATCGACGTCAACGATCCCCGCTGGACTTGGAAGGGGAGCTGGGCGCCGCCGCGCCGCGCCGCCCGCCCGCCGGAAGTCCGGGCGTCCGCCAACAGCGGTGACAGCGGTGAGGTGGCCTTTGAGGGAAGCGGCGCCATTCTGGTGGGTCCCTATCTGCCGGACGGCGGTAAACTCGAAATCTACCTCAATGGCGCCCTCGAAGCGACGGTGGATGTGGCTTCAGACGAGGCCCACGAGAAAGGTGACGAGGCAATCTGGCATCGCTTCGGTTTGACGCCGGGACGGCACGAGCTGCGGGTCATGGTTTTGGGTGAGCCGGGGCCGGGGGCGTCGGGCAGTCGGGTGGTCATCCGGGATCTGGTGGTGTTCCGGTAGCCGGTGGCAGGGGGGAGGGGCCATGTGGATCGTCGAAAGTTACGGTTGGGCCGTTTTCTTCTGTGTCATCACCATGCTGTGCTGGGGGTCGTGGGCCAACACCCAGAAGCTGGCGGGACGCCAGTGGCGGTTTGAACTCTTTTATTGGGACTATGCCATCGGCGTGTTCCTGCTGTCGACCCTGGCGGCCTTCACCCTCGGCAGCAGCGGTGGGCATGGTCGGCGGTTTCTGGCGGATATCCAGCAGGCCAACTACGATGCCATCCAGTCGGCTCTGATCGGGGGGGCCGTCTTCAACGCCGCCAACATCCTGCTGGTGGCCGCCATCGCCATCGCCGGCATGGCGGTGGCTTTTCCGGTGGGGATCGGGCTCGCCCTGGCCCTGGGTGTGGTGGTCAACTACCTTTCGACGCCGGTGGGCAACCCGTGGCTGCTGTTTGGCGGAGTGGCCCTGGTGGTGGCGGCCATCGTGCTGGACGCGGTGGCGTACCGGAGCCTGCCGGGATCGGCACGGGGGCTGAGCGCGAAAGGGCTGATCCTCTCCCTTGCCTGCGGCGTGCTGATGGGATTCTTTTACCATTTTGTCGCCCGCTCCATGTCCACGGACTTCCACCACCTGGAGGTGGGGAAACTCGGTCCCTACACGGCCGTTTTCTTCTTCTCTCTGGGCTTGCTGGCCAGCAACCTCGTGCTGAACACGCTGATCATGATCCGACCGTTCGTGGGCAAGCCGGTTTCCTTCGTGGACTACCTCGAAGGTTCGGCAGGGATTCATCTGGTGGGAATCCTGGGAGGGGCGATCTGGGGGGTGGGCATGCTCTTGAGCATTCTGGCCTCGGGTCCGGCGGGATTCGCCATCTCCTACGGACTGGGCCAAGGAGCGACGCTGGTGGCGGCCATCTGGGGGGTCTTTGTGTGGAAGGAATTCAGCAGCGCCCCCGCAACGACCCACCGGCTGCTGGCGCTGATGTTCGTGGGCTACGTGGCGGGCCTGGTGCTGATCATCGTGGCGAGGCTGGTATGAGCCGGCCCCGGGTGGTGGTCGTAGGAAGTTCCAACACCGACATGGTGGTCCGGCTGCCGGTACTCCCCTCCCCGGGACAGACCGTGCTGGGCGGCGACTTTTACCAGGCTGCCGGGGGGAAAGGTGCCAACCAGGCGGTGGCGGCGGCGCGTCTGGGGGCGGAAGTGCGACTGGTGGCGCGGGTGGGGGACGACGATCTGGGAAGAGAGGCAATCCGCCGATTCCGCGCGGAAGGCATCCTCACCGATACGGTCGTGGTCGATCCGGACGCCCCATCCGGAGTGGCACTGATCATGGTGGACGCCCGCGGCGAAAACATGATCGCGGTAGCGTCGGGCGCCAACAGCCGCCTCAGTCCCGCCGACGTGGACGCAGTCGCCGGCCACCTGCCGGGCAGCGTTCTGCTGGTGCAGCTGGAGGTCCCGCCGGCGACCGTCGAGCACGCGGTGTCGCTGGCCCGCCGGGCGGGGGCCAAAGTGATTCTCAATCCCGCCCCTGCGCTGTCCCTGCCGGATTCCCTGCTGCGGCAGGTGTCGATCCTGACCCCCAATGAAGGAGAGTTGGCGGTTCTGGCGGGAATGCCGGTCCAAGATCCGGATACGGCCTGGAAGGCGGCGGCGTGTCTGCTGGAGCGCGGTGTGGAGACGGTGATCGTGACGCTGGGAGCCCAGGGGGCGCTGGTGGTGGATGCCGGCGGCAGCCGCCTGGAACCGGGCCGGCGGGTGGAGGCCGTGGACACCACCGCCGCCGGTGACGCTTTCAACGGTGCCCTGGCGTGGGCCCTGGCCGACGGCCTGCCCCTTGACGAAGCAGTGCGGCTGGCCAACCGGGCGGCCTCCATCTCGGTGACGCGTCCGGGCGCCCAGCCCTCCCTGGCTACCCGACAGGAACTGGAGGCCATCTCCTGAACGCGGTGCCGGCGGGTTCAGGAACCCGACTGTGTACAATCGAATGATGTCCCCCTGGCGGCTGCAGTGGTTGATCCTGCTGGTGGCAGCGACCGTGAGCCCTGTCCCCGCACAGGAGGCGGGGCTGCTGGAATCCCTCCGGCCCTCCGGACACGTCAACGACTTCGCCGGCGTCTTCACCGCCGACCAGCGCTCCCGGCTCGAGTCGGCGCTCCGTGAGCTGGACGCCAAGACCGGCGCCCAGATCGCGGTGGTCACGCTGCGCTCTCTGCAGGGAGAGGAGATACGCGATTTCTCCAACCGTCTGTTTGAACGTTGGGGTGTCGGACGCCGGGGCGACGACCGCGGCATGCTCTTTCTGGCTGCAATCGAGGATCGGAAGATCTGGGTGGAGGTCGGCTACGGGCTGGAAGGACTGTTCCCCGACGCCAGAGTGGGGCGACTGCTGGACGAGCAGGTGATTCCCCACTTCCGGAACGCCGACTACGCGGGAGGTTTGACCGCCGGCGCTCTCGCCGCCGCCGCGCGAATCGCGGCCGAAAGCGGGGTTACCCTGCAGGGGGCGCCGACGCCGGCGGGAGAGGGTCCAGCCGAGGTGCGACCGCTGACCTGCGGCGAATTGGCCGTTTTGGTGGTGTTCCTGATGGTGGCGGCCTACGTACTGGTCCGCCATCCCTGGCTGTTGTTGCTCCTGCTCACTTCGGGGGGAGGTGGCCGCGGCGGGAGTTTCCGGGGGGGCGGCTTCGGCGGAGGAGGTTTCGGCGGCTTCGGCGGCGGCAGCTCCGGCGGCGGCGGCGCCGGGAGGAGTTGGTGAAATGGGTCTTCTGAAGGCTTCGCGGATGACTCCCGAGGATCTGGCGGCGGCATTTGAACGTTTGGAGCGGCCGCGGATCCGCTCGGTAATGCTTTATGGCTCCGCGGCGGCGGGCGATCATGTGGCCCGGCGGTCGGACTACAACGTCATGGTGGTGGCGGACTCGCTGGTGCCTGAGGACTTGCGGGCCTTGCGGGACATTACCAGGCGCTGGGTGCGGGAGGGCCACCCCCCTCCCCTGCTGCTGACTCTGCAGCAACTGCACGGCTCCTGCGACGTATTCCCCATCGAAATCCTGGACTTGCGGGACAGCCATCGGGTCCTGCTGGGGGAGGATGTGGCTGCCGGCCTGGCGGTCCAGCCGGAGAACCTGCGCCTGCAGCTCGAACACGAGCTGAAATCGAAGCTGATCCGTCTACGGGAAGCCTACCTGCTGACGGGTGGGAAGTCGGGCCAGGTGGTCCGCCTCGTCACCGACTCGCTGTCCTCGATTCTCGTGCTGTGTCGGGCCACCTTGCGACTGTTCCAGCCGCAGGTGCCGCCCCGCAAGCTGGACGCAGTGCGGGAGCTGTCCCGCCACCTCAGGCTGGAGGTGGAGGTTTTCGAACAGGCGGCGGCCCTGAAAGAAGGGCGGCTGACGCCGCGTCAGGTTGAGGCGGAGTCCCTGTTTGCCCGCTATCTGGGAGCCGTGGAAGCGCTGGTCGAGCAGGTTGACACCCTGATCCGCCGGTAATTCTGAGAAGGAGACAACATGGTCAAGAAGATCGTCATCGCAGTGGTGATCGCATTGGTGCTGGGCGGTCTGCTCATCGGAGGGGCCGTCGTCAGCACTTACAACGAGCTGGTCGCCCTGAGAGAAGCCGTCGATAACAACTGGGCCCAGGTGGATACGGTGCTGCAGCGCCGCTACGACCTGATCCCGAACCTGGTCAACACCGTCAAGGGCTTTGCGGCCCAGGAACAACAGGTCTTTACCGAAGTGACCCGCCTGCGCAGCCAGTGGGGCGCGGCTCGGACCCCCATGGAACGCGCCGAGGCCGCTTCCGGGCTGGAAGGAGCCCTGTCCCGCCTGCTGCTGGTGGCGGAGAACTACCCCGAGCTGAAGTCGAATCAGAACTTTCTCGCCTTGCAGGATGAGCTGGCAGGGACCGAGAACCGCATCGCGGTGGAACGACGCCGTTACAACGAAAGCGTCCGCGCCTACAATACCCGGGTGCGACAGTTCCCCACCAATCTGGTGGCCGCTCTGACCGGGATGGACCGCGAGGTGACTTACTTCGAGGCTGCGCCCGGTGCGGAGGAGGCGCCGCGGGTCCAGTTTTGAGCTGAGGGGACGCAGTCCCCGGGCGGTGGGAGGGGTCATGGAGTTCCCGGCTGAGCCGTTCAAGATCAAGGTGGTGGAACCTCTCCGTCTCAGCACGCGGGAGGAGCGCGCGAAACTCATTCGGGAGGTCGGATTCAACGTCTTCCAGATTCCGGCCGAATCGATCCTGATCGACCTGCTCACCGACAGCGGCACCTCCGCCATGAGCGACAGCCAGTGGGCCGGCCTGGCGATGGGCGACGAATCTTATGCCGGGAGCCGGAACTACTATCACTTCGAGGAAACCGTCCACGAGATCTTCGGCTACCGCCACATCATCCCCACCCACCAGGGGCGGGTGGCCGAGAACCTGCTGTTCTCGGTGGCGGTGAAGCCCGGAGATATCGTCCCCAACAACACCCATTTCGACACCACCCGGGCCAACGTCGAGTATCGGGGGGCGAAGGCGTTGGACCTGATCGTTCCGGTCGGCCTGGATCCGGAGTGCCGCGATCCCTTCAAGGGGAACATGGATGTGGATCGGCTGGAGGAGGTCATCGACTCCCAAGGCGCCGGCCGCATTCCGCTGGTGATGTTGACCATCACCAACAATTCGGCTGGTGGACAGCCGGTCTCCATGGCCAATGTCAAGGCCGTGCGGGCGGTTTGCGACCGCCACCGGATCCCCCTGTTCTTCGACGCCTGCCGCTTCGCCGAGAACTGCTGGTTTATTAAGGAGCGGGAGCCGGGATACTCGAACCGGTCGGTGCGCGAGATCGCCCGCGAGCTGTTCTCCTACGGGGACGGCTGCACCATGAGCGCCAAGAAGGACGGGCTGGTGAACATCGGCGGCTTCTTGGCCTTCAACTCCGACGACTGGGCGCGCAAGGCGACCAATCTGCTGATCCTGATCGAAGGCTTTCCCACCTACGGGGGGCTGGCCGGACGCGACCTGGAAGCCATGGCCCGGGGTTTCCAGGAAGTGCTCAACGAGGACTATCTGCGATTCCGGATCAGCCAGGTCAGAGGTCTGGGTGAGGACCTGGCGGCGGCCGGCATCCCCATCATCCATCCGGTGGGCGGCCACGCCGTGTACGTCAATGCCAAGGCGTTCCTGCCCTGGATTCCGCCGGACCAGTTTCCGGGTCAGGCGCTGGTGGTGGCGCTCTATCGTGAAGCAGGGATCCGCGCCGTGGAGATCGGGAGCCTGATGTTCGCCCACCGGGACGCGACCACCGGCGAATGGCACTACCCCGCGCTGGAGCTGGTGCGGCTGGCCATCCCGCGCCGGGTGTACACGTCCATGCACATGCGGTACGTGGCCGAGTCGCTGGCGGACATCTATCGCCGGCGGGAGCAACTGCGGGGCTTCCGCATTGTCGAGGAGCCGCCCTTTCTGCGGCACTTCACGGCCCGTCTGGAGGAACTGGCGTAATCCCCGGGCGTCCGGCCGCCGGCCGCCGCCTGTTCATTCAGAAGAGAAATGGCCGGGAGACTGGAGTCAGGAAACAGAAGACGGGATAAGCGCCGCGCAGCGATCTCCTGACTCCCGGTTTCTGACCCCGACTTCCCTCCAGACTCCCGTCTCCCGACTCCTGACTACCCCTTGGAGCCTCACTGCGAAGGGGGAGCCTCAGGTCAGGATTCCGGGGCCTGCTGGGGCTCCCGGGGAACCTGTTCAAGAGACTCCCGCGCCAGTTCCTCACTGATCCGGCGGATTTCCCGCTGGAGTTCCTCCAGGCGGGGCTGGAGTTCCTGCATGACCTGCTGCCGGACCTTCTCCATCTTTTCCCGAAGTTCCTGGAACCGTGCCTGGGCTTCGGGAGTACTCAACGCCGCATGGGCTTCGATCGCCTGGCGCAGTTGCGGTTCATGCTCCTGGAGGAAGCTCTGCATCTCCCGGGTGACGCGATCCATCTCCTGCCGGACCCGCTGCAGCTCCTCGTTGCGGAGACGGACCTGCTGCTGCTGTTCCAGTTGTTCGCTACGGATCCGCTCGACATCCCGGCGAAGCCGGATGCGATCTTCGTGTCCGCTGCGGACCTGCCGGAGGACCGGCTGCATCAGGGCGACAACGGCCGGGTCGTGGGCGTCGGCGGGGCTGCCATTCAGGAAGTACCGATATATGCCGGCGCCGTCCGCCGCCGGTTCGATCCGCAGATGCTGTTGGGTACCCTCCTCGTGGCGAGTCAGATCGAAATAGCCCCCCGGTTCGATGGAGTCGAGATCGGAGAAGTCGGCCCGGAAATGAACACCCTTCAGACTCAGTCGGATCTGGGCGTCGCCGTCACGCCAGGTCCAGGTGCCGGTGCCTTCCGGTGCCGGTGGGGGTGGAGGCGGAGGCGGCGGTGGAGGTGGCGCGGGGATTTCCACGGGACCGGCCGAGGAGGCAGCCGGCGGAGCCGGAGGGGCTGGAGGGTCGGGGGGAGGGGGCGGCTCCTGTTCGACGGAAGCCGGCCGTGCCTGCAGGTCGGCGGAGGTTCCGATGGCCACTCCGGCGGCGGCGACCATCAGAGCTGCGGCCCCCGCAGCCCAGGGCCGCGGACGGCGCGGCCGGCGGGGGTCAAGAATGGACGACATCCGCGACTCCAGACCCGAAGGGCAGGCCAGCGCGGCCAGGCTGCTCCAGCCGGGCACGGCGGTTTCACCGGCGATGCCCAGCAGGTGTCGGGCGTAGCGACGGGCCCCGGCTCCGCCCAGCAGCACCAGATCGTCGCAAGCATGCTCGCTGTCCGCCCGCAGCCGGCGGCGCAGCCTCCAGACTAAGGGATTGAACCAGTACAGGGCGCAGGCCACATCCGCCGCCAGATACCAGAAGAGGTCCCGCCGGCGGTGGTGGGCCAGTTCGTGCTGAAGTACCAGCCCGAGGCGTTCAGCCGACCAGGTCCGGGCAACCTCAGGCAGCAGGATCACCGGTTTGCGAAGGCCCGCCAGGGCCGGCAGCCCGATCTCAGGGCTGCAGAGGACGGGGAGACAGGCGGTCCTTGGGCAGGGGGGCAGCAGGCCGCGAGGTGCCGGCCGGCAGCGTCCCACCAGGCGGGCCGTGTGCCAGTGTGCCCGGAGCAGGCGGGCCAGCAGTCCGGCCGCACCCAGCAGCCAAAACGCCAGCCATACCGCGGGCGAAGGCAGCCAGGACGTTGCCGCCGGTGAAGATAACCACGACGCTGCCGCCGGCCCGGTCCGGTCGAACGGCCCCCGAGACACCGCTTCCTCCTCCACCTTTGCCGCCGGCGGGAGGACAGGAACCGACTCCTCGACGGCAGCGGCACCTGCCGGCGGACCGAGGCGCCACCCCGGCAGGGCGGGCACGAGGACCGGAAGCAGGAGCAGGAGCACCACGAAAACCGCCTGGACCAGATGACGCAGGGCGGCGTCCTGGCGGCGCAGCGCCATAGCGGCCGCCGCCGCCAGCACGGCCAGCAGGCCGGCTTTCAACTGCACTTCGAGCCAGAGACCGGCGTGATACTGAAAATCGATCATGACTGTTCCTCCCGGGCCTTTTCGATGAGCGCCGCCAGGCGGTCCAATTCTTCCGCTGTCAGGCGGTCACGCGAGACGTCGATCAGTGTCGCCACCGCCTGAGAGGCGGAGCCGCCGAAGAAAGTTTGCACCAGCTGGCGCAGGGCCGAACGCCGGACGCGGGCGGCGTCGGCGAGGGGAATGTAGACGTAGCGCTGGCCTTCCACTTCGTGGCGGAGCTGTCCTTTTTCCTCCAGCACCCTCAGCAAGGCTCTGACTGCGGAGTAGCTGGGCGGGTCGGGCAGGGCGGCCAGGACGTCGGCGGCGGTGGCTCGCCCGCGGGAGAAGATGATCTCCATGATCTGTCGTTCCCGCCGGCTGAGCTGGCTGAGTCCGGTACCTTGTCGCACCGTGGACCTCCTTTCGATGCTAAAAATATAACATGTTATTTTTTTAGCATCAAGGCCTCGAGGCTGTCAAGGCTCAAGGTTCAGGCACTGGTGTCCGGCCGACTCGGCTGACTCAGCCCCACCCTTATGGTAAAGTAAGCGGCTCCCGGTGCCCGACGCCGGGCAGAAAGCTCAAACTTCCAGCCTGAACCCCACCGTCCCCGGAGAATCCCTTGAATCATCGTCCCGATCTGCGCAACCTGGCCATCATCGCCCACGTCGACCACGGCAAGACCACCCTGGTGGATGCCATGCTCTGGCAGAGCGGCATCTTCCGCAGCAACGAGCAGGTCGCCGAACGGGTCATGGACTCCATCGATCTGGAACGGGAGAAGGGCATTACCATCATGGCCAAGAACACGGCCGTCCTTTACCGCGATGTCCGCATCAACATCGCCGACACGCCCGGTCACGCCGATTTCGGCGGCGAGGTCGAGCGCACTCTGAAGATGGTGGACGGCGTGCTGTTGCTGGTGGACGCCAGCGAAGGGCCTCTGCCCCAAACCCGCTTTGTCCTGCGCAAGGCCCTTGAAGCCAACCTGCCCTCCATCGTGGTGCTCAACAAGATCGACCGTGCCGACGCCCGGCCGAAGGAGGTGCTCAACGAAGTCTACGACCTGTACATCGACCTGGATGCCACCGAAGAACAGCTCGACTTTCCGGTCCTGTACTGCAACGCCCGCGCCGGTCTCTGCCGCACCGAACTTGACGGGCCCGACCAGAGTCTGGCGCCGCTGTTTGAGGAAATCCTGCGCACCATTCCTCCGCCGCGTCACGATCCGGCCGCCCCTTTCCAGATGCTGGTGACCAGCCTGGATTACGACGACTACGTGGGGCGTCTGGCGGTAGGACGGGTCTTTCACGGCACGCGCTCGGTACGGGAGCGGGTGACGGTGATCCACCCGGACGGTTCCCGGTCGGAGGCGGAACTCTCGGGCCTTTACGGCTATGAAGGGCTGCGCCGGGTGCGTCTGGAGCGGGTCGGTCCGGGAGACATCGTGGCGGTGTCCGGGATCGAGCGGATCACCATCGGGGACACCATCACAGACCCGGAGCGTCCCCTGGCGCTGCCGCGGATCCAGGTGGACGAACCTACGCTGGCGGTGGTGATCTCGGTCAACGATTCGCCGCTTTCCGGTCGTGACGGCAAGCACTTGACGGCGAGGAAGATCCGGGAACGGCTGGAGCGGGAATGCCTCACCAACGTTTCCATCCGCCTGGAGCCGGGCCCCACTCCGGACGCTTTCCAGGTCTCGGGCCGGGGTGAGCTGCAGCTCGCGGTCCTGATCGAGATGATGCGGCGGGAAGGCTTCGAACTGTCGGTGAGCCGTCCCCGGGTCCTGACCCGGGTGGTGGACGGCGTGAAGCTGGAGCCGATGGAAAGTCTGGTGATCGACTGTCCCGAGGAGTTCATTGGGGTGGTGACCGAGAAAGTGGGCATCCGGCGGGGGAGGATGACCCGGATGGTCAATCACGGGACCGGGCGGGTGAGGCTGGAGTTCCGGATCCCGGCCCGGGGGCTGCTGGGTTTTCGCACGGAGTTCCTGAGCGACACCCGGGGCGCGGGGATCATGAACCATCTTTTCGACGGCTGGGAACCCTGGCAGGGGGAGATTTCGCATCGGGTCTGCGGGGCCATGGTGGCGGACCGCCCGGGGCGGGCTACCGCGTATGCCATCGAGCACCTGCAGCCGCGAGGCGAACTGTTTGTCGCACCCGGCGAAGAGGTCTACAGAGGCATGATCGTGGGGGAGAACGCACGTCCCCAGGATCTGCCCGTCAATATCACCAAAGAAAAGAAACTCACCAACATGCGGTCCTCCACCGGCGAGGAGCTGACCCACCTCATCCCGCCCCGGCGGATGAGCCTGGAACAGGCCCTGGAGTATATCCGCGAGGACGAGATGCTGGAGGTCACTCCCGGGGCGTTGCGCCTGCGCAAGCGGGGGGGCGTAGGATGAAGGATGAAGGAAATACGGCGGCCGCCCGCCCGCCCCACCTTTAAGCCTTTGAACCTTTAAACCTTTAGACCTTTAAACCCCTCTACCTGTCCAGCTCCCACACCAGGTGCCGCAGCTCGGGGCGGATCAGCTTCTCCCAGGCGAGGTGCACCGCCTTGGGCGAGCCGGGGACACAGAAGACCAGGCGGTCGCCGATGGTGCCCGCCAGCGCCCGCGACAGCATCGCCGCCGATCCCACCTGTTCCCAGCTCAGGAAGCGGAACAGCTCTCCGAACCCGGTGAGGACCCGCTCCAGCCGTCCGCTGACCGCCTCGAAAGTCCGGTCCCGCCGGGAAAAGCCGGTGCCACCGTTGATCAGCACGACGCGGGCGCCGGCAGCCAGCAGGCAGTCCAGTGCCGTCGACACGGCTCCGGGATCATCGGGGACCACCAGGCGGTCAACCACCTGGTGTCCCTCGGCTCGCAGCTGTTCGTCCAGCCACCGCCCGTTGGCGTCGGTCTCGGGGGTGCGGGTGTCGCTGACGGTCAGCAGTCCGACCGGGATCGGACCCACCACTTCGGCCGCCTTGCGGTGCAGGTCACGGGAGTCCATGCCGGTTCGGCGTGCTCTATTCAGGCGGCGGAGGTACCGGAAGCTGGTCCACCGGCACGTCCTTCCACTTTTCGCCCTCTTCCACCAGCATGATGGGGATGCCGTCGCGAATCGGGTACTTGTAGCCGTTGTCGTCACAAACCAGCCAGCAGTCGTGGACCAGTCGGAGTCGTCCGGGATCTTCGCCGTACTCCTTCGAGTGCACGGCCACCGGGCAGCGCAGGATTTCCAGCAGCTCGGGATCGATGGGAGATTTCTGTTCGGTTTCCATACTCGTTCCTATCCGGGAGGCCAGGCCATGGGCCTGCCGCCGAGAATATGCAGATGGAGGTGATCCACGCTCTGTCCGCCGTCCCGCCCGGCATTGATGACCACCCGGTAGCCGCGGGTTTCCAGCCCTTCCGCCCGGGCGATCTCCGCGGCCTTCACCAGCAGATGTCCCAGCAGCCGGTGATCTTCCGGTCGGGTGGCGGCCAGGGAGGGAATTTCCTGCTTGGGCACCAGCAGGACATGGGTGGGCGCCTGGGGGTTGATGTCCCGGAAAGCCAGGCAAAGATCATCCTCATAGACGATGGTGGCCGGGATCTCCCGGTCGATGATCTTCTTGAATACGGTCATGGCCCTATCCTCGCCGAAAAGCGGCTGGAAGGGAAGTTTACATCACGGTTACGCTGGGCTAGGATCTTGCGGATGCAGGGGGCGGACGGATACGTGGAGCCGGCTTGGCGCGGCACGGTCAGCCGGCTGGGAGCCGCTTTCTTGGGCGCGATCCTGGTGGTGGCCACGGTCGGCAAGGTCGGCGACCCGGTTCTGTTTGTCGAGCAGATCCGTAAGGAAGGTCTGGACTTCCTGTTACCGGCCCACGTCGTGGCCCTGGTGGCGCTGGCCGTGGAGATGGGGCTGGGGATCGCCCTGCTGCTGGGTATCCGGCAACGCCTGGTCTGGGGCGCCTCCGCTTTGCTGGTGGCCTTTTTTCTTTTCCTCACCGGCCGCAACTACTATCTGGTGCTGATTGGGGAACGGGATCCCAACTATGATTGCGGCTGTTTCGGAGTCTTCCTGCAGCGTTCGGCGACCGAAGCCTTTTGGCAGGACTTGGCTTTGCTGATCCCTCCGCTGCTGCTGGCGGTGCTGAGCCCCCGGGCCCTGCGGACTCCCCCCGCCGCCTGGCAGACGGCCGCGGCTGCTGCCGGCGCGGCGGGCATCGTGATATATACTCTCGCCTTTGTCGACCTGCCGCGCAGGGAACCGGTGCTGGAAACTGCAGGCGGAACTCCCGGCGTGCTGCACCTCGCCGACCAGTTCCTGGTGCGCGTCGACGGCAGCGACAACGAAGGTGGTCAGGTGTTCGAATCCGACTCCGACCTGCGGCTTGCGGTCCAGTTGGACGGCTGGAAAGAGTTGCTGATCCTGGACATCCGGACCTCGCGGGTTTGGGCGGTCCCCCTCGAAAGGACCCGGCGGACGGAAACCGGAGATCTGGAAGTGCCCCCGGATCTCCCCATGGACGAGGTCGGCGACTTCGACGTCGGTCCCGAGGGTCTCACCCTGACCTATCAGGGAAATGTGATACAGATCCGGAACCGGTAATCCCTCGCCGTTATGAATCCGTGACGTCGTGTCACGGTCAGGGGTTCTTCATGAGCCAGGAAGAGAAACGAGACTACAGCTCCACTCTGCAGTTGCCCCGCACGGGGTTCTCCATGAAGGCCAACCTGCTGCAGGCCGAACCCCGCCACCAGCAGCGTTGGGAGGCCCTCGGCCTGTACCGTCGCGCCCAGGAGCGCCCGGCTCCGGGCGGTCCCTATGTCTTCCACGACGGCCCGCCTTACGCCAACGGACCCATTCACATGGGGCACCTGCTCAACAAGATCCTGAAGGATCTGGTGGTGCGGTCCCGGCTCATGGCCGGCTGTCGGGTCCCCTATGTTCCCGGCTGGGACTGTCACGGCCTGCCCATCGAACACCGGGTGATGAAGGAGCTGGGCTCCCGGGGCAGGGAGCTGCCCACACTGGAGATCCGGCGGCGCTGCCAGGCTTACGCTGAGAAGTATGTCCGGCTGCAATCGGAGCAGATGAAGCGCCTGGGGACCCTGGCCGATTACGACCACCCATACGTCACCATGGATCCGGCATACGAGGGTGCGGTTCTGGAGGTGTTTGCCAGACTTGTGGAGGAGGGACTGGTCTATCGCGACGTCAAGCCGGTACATTGGTCCATCGCCAACCAGACCGCGCTGGCGGAGGCTGAGCTGGAGTATTACGACCGGACCGACGTCAGCGTTTACGTGATGTTTCCGCTGGAGGACCCCAGCCGCCTGCCGCCGGCGATGGGGCTTCCCCCCGGCGCACCGGCTTCGCTGATGATCTGGACCACGACTCCCTGGACCCTTCCGGCCAACCTGGCGGTAGCGGTGGCGCCCGATGCCGAGTACGGCCTGTACGAGCATCGCTGGATGGGAGCTGCAGTCTACACCGTCATCGCCGATCAACTGGCGGCCCCGGTGCTGCGGCATGGCGCAGGCGAATTCAGGCGTCTGGGAGGCTGCAAGGGTTCCGGGCTGGTCTCCGGCCTGCAGTATCGCCACCCCTTTCTGGAGCGTCTGGGGCGGGTGGTGGCAGCCGACTACGTCACCATGGAGGACGGCACCGGTCTGGTTCACACCGCCCCCGGACACGGTGCCGAAGATTACTTCACCGGCATCCAGGAGGGCCTGCCGATCTATTGCCCGGTCCAGGGCGACGGCACTTTCGACGAGACGGTGCCGGAGTGGCTTCAGGGCGTGGATGTCTGGACCGCCAACGGGATGATCGTCGAACGGCTGCGGGACAGTGGACATCTCTTTTATTCCCACGAATACACCCACAGCTATCCCCACGACTGGCGCAGCAAGACTCCCACCATCTTCCGGGCGACCGAGCAGTGGTTTGTGGCGGTGGACCGTCCCTTCGGTCCCGAGGGCCGGTCCCTGCGCCAACGGGCTCTGGACGCTGCGGCCAACCAGATCCGGTTTGTCCCCGACTGGGGGCGGAGCCGCCTGGAAGGGATGCTGGAAGCCCGCCCCGACTGGTGCATCAGCCGCCAGCGGGCCTGGGGTCTGCCCATTCCGGCCTTCCACGGCCCGGACGGCCGCCCGCTGCTGACGACAGCCAGCGTGCGGGCGGTGGCGGAGGTGATTCGCCGGGAGGGTTCGGACTTCTGGTTCCGCGCCGAGCCCCTGCAGCTTCTGGCCGGGTACGATCCGGCAGCGGATCCGGACGCGCCGGACTGGCTTCGGGCCAGGGGCCGCGAAGGACTGGCGGGCCTCCACAAGGGCCAGGACATCTTCGATGTCTGGTTTGAGGCGGGTTCGTCGTGGAATGCGGTCCTCAGGGAGCGCGGCATCGGCTACCCGGCGGACCTCTACCTGGAAGGTTCCGACCAGCATCGCGGATGGTTTCAGCTCTCCCTGCTGCCGGCGCTGGGCGCCACCGGGCAGTCGCCCTTCAGGACCGTGCTTACCCATGGCTTCATGGTGGACGCTGAAGGCCGGAAGATGAGCAAGTCGCTGGGCAACACCATCGAGGTGGAGGACGTTCTCAAGACCCACGGCGCGGACATCTGCCGGTGGTGGGTCAGTTCCCTGAATTACTCCAACGACATCAAGGTGGACTGGGAGTTCTTCCGCATCGCCGGTGACGAGTACCGCAAGGTCCGGAACACGCTGAGGTTTCTGCTGGGAGCACTGAACGGTTTCGACCCGGCGCAGCATGCGGTCGGGCTGACGGACGCCGACCGGAACAGCATCGACTGGTGGGTGTTGCAGGAACTCGGCCGGTTCATTGAAGTGGTGCGGGATGGTTACCAGGAATTCCAGTTCAAGCGCGTTTCAGAGGCGATCTTCAACTTCTGCAACGACACCCTGAGCGCCGTCTACATTGCCGCCGCCAAGGACCGGCTCTATTGTGACCCGGCCGGCGGTCGTCGCCGTCGCAGGACCCAGACGGTCATGCACCGGATCGCCGAGTCGCTGATTCTGGCCATGGCCCCGATTCTGGTGCATACCGCCGAGGAAGCCTGGCTGGCCCTGCAGGGGTTGGACATGGAGGCGGCGGATTCCGTGCACCTGCGGCTTCTGCCCGAACCGTTGCGCTGGGAAGAGGATCCCCGCTGGAGGGAGGTCATGGCGTTCCGCCAGGAGGCACTCAAGGCGATCGAGGAGTACAAGGCGGGGGATGCCGGACTCAAGAACCCGCTGGACGCAGGAATCCGGGTGACGGCTGGAGGCGCCCGTCTGGAGGCCCTGAGCTGGTGCCGGGAGGAGCTGGCCGATCTGTGCGGGGTAAGCCGGGTGATGGTGGAGGAAGGTCCGGCGTCGCTGACGGTCATGGACCTGCGTCAGGAGCCGCGCTGCGAGCGGTCCTGGAAGCGCGACGGCACGGTGCGCCGTCGTTCCGACGGGGGCTGGCTGTCGGACCGGGACGCGGCCGCCCTGGGTCTTGGCTAGATTGCCCTCGTCGCACCGCCTTCTCGGCCGATGCCCAGGAGCCCATCCTTGGGTCGGGCAACGTCCCCACCGCAGTCTCGGTCGCGCCTCAGCCTGGTTCGCGGTAACCACAACTCATCCGGAGTCGCGCTGAATGGTGGTGGATCGCTCCATCTTCCGCTACCTCCGCGGCAGAAGCTCCCGTCGCAACTTCGTGTAATAGTCCTGGTCCAGGGGACGCTTGAGCTGGAAGCGGTAACGCCGTGTTTGGAGGAGGTCGCCGGCCGCGCGTTCGTAGATCTCCAGCTCGAGATCGAAACGACCCGTCGACCAGATGTTGACCACTTCCTGGCTGCGGCGCCAGGTCCGGGCGTCCTCGCTGTGATCGGTCTGGTAGACGATCCAGGCTGGCCCGAACCTGAGCCGCCCCTCGCACCCGCCGAAAGTGTGCAGGTGCTTGACCGGGACGTCGTAGTCGCTCTGGAATTCCGCGGGGACCCGATCCACCACCGGCTTTTCCAGCCGCTCCCGGATGAGCGAGAGAAGCTGGTCACTCAGACCTTCCGACTCGGGATCGAGCACTGTGAAGTGCCAGGGGCGATCCCGGCCGAGAAGCCAACGCTGGTCTCGGTAGGTGACCACAGTGAAACGCTTGGCCGAGTGACGATCGACGGTCTGGATGTCCAACCAGGTCCAGTCCCTCCGGTGACTCTTTTTCTGCTCGGGCTCGTACAGAATCCCCTGGGCGGTGACCTCCAGCCGACCTTCACAGCTTCCCCAGGGGTCATGATCATGGCGTACCGGGATGGACTCGGCCAGGAGCCCTCCGCTCATGACAAGGCCGACGAGCAGGCCGGCGATACCCCGACCCTTATCCTGATAGTTGTAGGGAATCGTTCTCTGGAGCATTCCTGAGTTTGCGTCCTTTCCAGATGTAATAGATGACAGGGTAGACACCGAGCTCCATGATGACCGACGTCACCACACCCCCTACCATCGGTGCAGCAATCCGCTTCATCGTGTCCGCACCGGTTCCGTGACTCCACATGATCGGGAGTAGACCGGCCAGAATGACGCCGGCGGTCATGATCTTTGGCCGTACGCGATGGACGGCTCCGTGGTAGATGGCGTCAACCAGGTCCTTGAGTTTCCTCATGCGACCTTCTTTGACCATCTTCTCGTAGGCGACATCCAGGTAAAGGAGCATGACGACGCCTGTCTCGGCGTCCAGTCCTGCCAAAGCGATAATCCCCACCCAGACCGCAATGCTCATGTCGTAGTCCAGAATCCAGAGCAGCCAGAAAGCGCCTACGAGCGAGAACGGAACAGCGAGAAACACGATCGCGGTCTCGGTGATCGATTTCGTATTCAGGTAGATGATCACAAAGATGATCATCAGGGTCATGGGAATGACGTACATCAGGCGTTCCTGGGCGCGAAGCATGTACTCATACTGTCCGCTCCAGGTAATGTTGTAGCCGGCGGGAATCTCAACGTTCTCCGCCACGGCTCGCCTGGCCATGGTGACGTAGGTGCCGACATCAACCTCCGAGATGTCCACATAGATCCACGCATTGGGACGGGAGTTCTCGGTCTTGATGGAGGGAGCTCCTTTGGTGACCTTGATCTGTGCCAGATAGCTCAGTGGAACCTGTGCTCCGTTGGCAGTCGGAACCAGGATCGCGCCAAGGTCCTGGATGTTGTCTCGAAGCTCGCGGCTGTATCGGAGGTTGACCGGGTAGCGTTCCAGGCCCTCCACGGTGGTGGTGATGTTCATTCCCCCAATGGCCGACTGGATGACGTCCTGGACGTCGCCAACCGTCAGGCCATAGCGGGTCAGGGCCTTCCGGTCGATCTGAAAATCGAGGAAATTGCCGCCCATCACCCGCTCCGAGTAGACCGACAGAGTGCCGGGAACGTTGCGGACCACCGCCTCGACTTCCCGCCCGATCTGCTCCAGGACCGAAAGCTCCGCCCCTGACAGCTTGATGCCGACCGGGGTCTTGATTCCGGTCGAAAGCATGTCAATGCGGGTCTTGATCGGCATCGTCCAGGCGTTGGTGACCCCGGGAAACTGGATCGCCGCATTCATCTCGCTAATCAGCTTCTGGGTGGTCATTCCTTCCCGCCACTCGGACTCAGGTTTCAGCATGATCGTTGTCTCAATCATGCTGAGCGGGGCGGGGTCGGTTGCCGTCTCCGCCCGCCCGATTTTGCCGAAGACGTGGTGTACCTCCGGGAAGGAAGCAATGATCTTGTCCGTCTGCTGAAGGATCTCTCTCGCTTTGGTCACTGAGATCCCGGGCAGGGTCGTGGGCATGTAGAGCAGATCCCCTTCCCATAGCGGCGGCATGAACTCGGAGCCGAGTTGGGAGTAGGGAATGTAGATCGAGGCCACCACCAGCAATGCCACCAGGAGCACTGTCCATTTCCATCGCAGCAAGAAGTGGAGAACCGGATCATAGATGCGGATCAATAACCGGCTGATGGGATTCTTTTCCTCCGAACGGATTCGACCCCTGATCCAGTAACCCATCAGTACCGGCACGATGGTGACTGCCAGGATCGAAGCTGCGGCCATCGCATAGGTCTTGGTGAAGGCGAGCGGCTTGAACAGCCGCCCTTCCTGGGCTTCGAGAGTGAACACGGGCGCAAAGGAGACGGTGATGACCAGGAGGGCGAAGAACAGGGTGGGTCCAACCTCGGTTGCCGCGTCCGCGATGATTCGCCAGTGGTCCTTCTTGCCCCGATCCTGTTCAAGATGTTTGTGGGCGTTCTCGATCATGATGATCGCCGCGTCCACCATTGCACCAATGGCGATGGCGATCCCGCCCAGCGACATGACGTTTGAGTTGATGCCCTGGTAGTGCATGACGATGAACGCCATGAGCACCGCCAGCGGCAGTGTGATGATCGCCACCAGGGAGGACCGGAAGTGGAGCAGAAAGATGATGCAGATCACCGCCACTGCCAGTCCTTCTTCGATGAGCTTCTCGACCAGTGTGCGCACCGACCGCTCGATGAGTGCGGATCGGTCGTAGACCGTCATGATCTCCACGTCCTCGGGAAGCCCCTGTTTGAGCTCGGCGAGCTTCTTCTTGACGTCCTGGATCACCTGATAGGCGTTGGCCCCGAATCGCACGACGACGATTCCGCCTACCGTTTCGCCCTCGCCGTTGAGTTCGGCAAGGCCACGGCGGATGTCGGGCCCCACCTGCACGGTGGCGACATCTCGCATGAGGATGGGCACGCCTGCTGGATCAACCCCGAGAACGATGTCCTTGATGTCCTCGACGCCCTGGATATACCCCAGCCCCCTGATCATGAACTCTGACTCCGCCATCTCCAGGACCCGACCTCCGACGTCGTTGTTGCTCCGTTGGACGGCAGTTCTGATCCTGGAGATGGGCAGGCTATAAGCGCGCAGCTTATTGGGGTCGAGCGTGATCTGGTACTGCTTGACAAAGCCTCCGATGCTGGCGACCTCGGAGACTCCTTCGACAGAGGTCAGTTCGTACTTGAGAAACCAGTCCTGGATACTCCTGAGTTCTGCCAGGCTGCGAGTGGGTGACTTCAGTGCATATATGAAAGCCCACCCCACGCCGGTGGCGTCGGGGCCAATCGACGGTGTCACCCCTCGCGGCAGGCGGCCCGACACGTAGTTCAGGTACTCGAGGACCCGGCTTCGGGCCCAGTACATGTCGGTCCCGTCCTCGAAGATGATGTAAACGAACGAGAAACCGAAGAATGAATAGCCCCGGACGACCTTGGCGAATGGGACGGCCAACATCTGGGTGCTGATCGGGTAAGTGACCTGGTCCTCCACCACTTGGGGGGCCTGGCCGGGGTATTCTGTGTAGATGATCACCTGGACGTCGGACAGATCCGGGATCGCGTCCAGGGGAGTGTTCCGGATTGTATAGACCCCCCAGAGAGCGACGAAGATCGTCGCCAGTATCACGAAGAACTTGTTCCGGATCGACCACTCGATGATTCGCTCAAGCATTTCTTTTCCAGTGTCCCGGTGTGAATCCCACTCCCGAATCCAGTGGTTCTCCTCCGGTCACGGTCTCGGTCAGTGTTGATGTCCCGGCATCGGCGCAGTGTTCTTCTCCGAAGTCGGGTCCTCTCCTGCGGTGCGGGCTGAGACCATCTTCTGAACGGCTTCCTTGAGACGGCTTTCGGAGTCGATCAGGAACTGGGAGGAAATGACAATCGTCTCTCCCTCCCTGAGGCTGTCGCCAAGGATCTCGTAAAGCCCTGATCCATTTCGGCCCAAGGTCACCTCCCTGACCTGGAATTCTCCCGCGCCAAGCTGGGTGACGACCAGATTGCGTTCACCCGAAAAGATGATCGCTTCCTCGGGAACGGCGACGACATTTCGGGCCGAGGGCACGTCGAAGGTGATGTTGACGTACATGTCCTTTCTGAATTCGAGTCCGGGATTGGGAAGTGAGATCGAGATCTTCAGCGTCCGGGTCTGTTCATTGAGATAGGGGTAGATGTAGCGGATACGGCCGCGGTACTCCCGTCCCGGCTGGTAGGGGAACTCGAGCAAAGCGGACTGTCCGACTTTCAGCCAGGGAATCTGATGTTCAAAAACATCAGCCTCCACCCAGATCGTCGAAAGATCCACGATCTTGTATAGATTCATTCCGGGTCTGACGAACATTCCCTCCAGGGACTGATTCATCTTCTCGACAACCATACCGGACACCGGTGAGACGACTGTAAGGGTCCGCCTCGGCTGGCGGGAGTCCTCGAGCTCCTCGATCTGGTCCTGCGTGATGTCCCAGTAGCCCAGCCGTTGGCGGGTTGCGTCGAGTAGGGAACGGGCCCGTTGACGGATCTCCGGGTACCGGCCCGTGCTCAGGCGTTCCACATACTCGAGGGCGTCCAGGTACTCCTTTTGGGTGGTGACCAGTTGGGGGCTGTAGATTTCGAACAGTCTCTCTCCTCTGGCGACCGGCTGGCCAACGTAATTGACATGTACTTTCTCGATCCAACCTTCGTACTTGGTTGTGACCCAGTGAAGCTGCTGGTCGTTGTAGGTGACGTTGCCGACCGTGCGCACCGTGAAGGGGATATCAGTCCGCTGGACGACCGCAGTTTGAACGCCGATGGTCTGAACGAAGGAGGGGTCAATCCGGACGGTGTTCCTGGGTTGAGGGGACGGCTCCACCTCGTCCTCGTAGACGGGGATGAGATCCATCCCCATGGGCGATTTTCCGGGCTTGTCGGATGTGTAGGTAGCGTCCATCGGGGCGCGGTAATAGAGAATCCGGCGTTCTCCGCTCTGGCCGGCTGCCCGAACTCCCGCGGATTCTGCGGCATCGGTGGATTCCTTCAAGGGAACGAGAGTCATGCCGCAGATCGGGCAGGTCCCCGGCTTGTCCTGGATGACCTGAGGGTGCATGCCGCATGTCCAGAGCTGACCCTCGGAGTCGTCGGTGGGGTGCCCCGACATGGCCTGAAGCGCCGCCAGCACATAATGATGGGCGTTGGCGGCCCAGCCCCATTCGAATGGGTTCAGCAGGACAACTCCTGCCAGGACAACTCCTGTGAGGAAGGAGGATAGAGCGACGACAATGCCTCTTCGCATGTTCAAACGTTCTTTCCGGCCTATCGCGGGAACCGGGTTCCCAGAGCACGTTCCAGCTCCGCGAGAGCCTTGAGGTAATCGATTCGGTACCGTTCCTCGGTCAGCCGTGCGGACAGCAGGAAGCGTTCGCTGTCCAGCAGCTCGATCGCACCTACCTGGCCGGTCTCGTACGCCGACTCGGTGGATCGGAGGGCTTCCTCCGCCTGAGGGATCAGCACCGTGTCATAGAGGTCGAGCTGGTCCTTCAGGGTTTGGATGCGGAGTACCTGATCACGAATGGAGAAGTCGATCCCGTTGCGAATGTCGAGGTAATTCCTTCGGCTGGCAATGACGTTCTCCGTCGCCTCCACCACCTCTGCCCGGTACTTGTTTCTCCAGATCGGGAGGTTGACTCCGATGGAGAAGTTGAAGGCGTTCTTGCCGTTGTCCGGTGGGGGCATGGCGATTCCTGCCGCATCTTCGCGACCCTGGACGTTGATGAACCCTGCGCTGACAGTAAGATCGGGCCAGTAGTCCTTCTTGGCCAGTTCGATCCCGAGTTCTCCTCGTTCGATGCGGGCCAGGGAAGCCCGCAACTCCGGGCGGTGCTTCTCGCCCAAGGCATAGAGGTCTTCCAGGTCGAGCTCAACTGGAGGAAGTTCGCCAATCTCGACCACGGCCAGGGGTGCCTCGGGCCGCCGGGACATCAGGGTGTTCAGCCGGGCGATGAGAGATTCGCGTTGCTGGTCAAACAGTTTGATGCGGTCGATCAGGCGGGTAATCTCACTCTGGATCTTGACAACCGCCTGCTGGAGACCCTGTCCGGCGGAATACCGTGACTGGGCGAGGCGTTCGTAATGATCGAGCAGCAGCTCTTCCTGCCTCGTGATCCGGAGGGCGTGCTCGAAATAGAGCAGTTCATAGTAGGCGCGTTTGACCTGGGCGATGGTCTCCCGTTCGAGCGCCCGGAACTGCTGGTAAAGGATGAACGCTTCCTTGACTGCCATTTGTCCCTGGATGTCCAGCTTGCCGAACCAGGGAAACTTCTGGCTCAGGCTGAACAGGCTGACCTGAGGGCCTACCCGGGTCTCAACGCTGCGGACGAACTGGGTGAAGTTGAGCATCGGGTCGGGAAGGGCTGAAACCTGGGTGGCCTTCTGCAATGAGGCGCGATACCGTGCCAGCGCCTCCTGGAGGGCCGGATTGCGTTGCAGGGCTTCGTCAATGTAGGCGGCGAGCTCAGGATCGCCCGCGTAGTAATCCTTGGCCGGGTCAGGCCGGTCACTCCCGGTGTGGAAAGGGGCCGAGCGTGCTCCGGTCACAAGTAGCAATCCGATCACCAGCCCCACCATTCGCCTCAGGAGACCGCGCCAGGTGCCGTCGCCGGCCATCAGTAACGTCCTTCCCCGGAGACATGCTCACGCTGGGTCCGGGGCATCATGTCTGCTACGCATCCTCTCGTCTTGTCCATCAGCATGTCTCTTTTCAACTGACTAGCGGAACTGCCGGTAATTGCCGGCGGCCCGACGGTGCAATTGCTCGCCCCGATGGGGCGTCAGGGCAAACACTGTGCCAGTCATTCCTTGCATGGCTCTTTTCGCCAGGCAGTTGGACCGCACCACCGTGTTTCGGAGGGCAATACAACGGATGGGAGGAAAGGCTCGTCAGTGAAATGACTGCTGGAAACGACACACGATGCTGGTGGATATGCAACAGTCAACTCACCATACCGCTTCGCAAAGGGCGGGCCTTGTCGCTCTGGCGGGGACTGGGTGAATCGGACCATGAATTGCTAGGGGGACGAAGGGGGCGGATACGTGGTACATCGAATCGATGGAACGCGAGTCATGAGCAGCCTGAGTGTTTTCGTGATCGACGATGACCGCAGCTTCCTGAGGGTGTTGTCCTACCAGGTACAGGAGATGGGATTCGAAGTCTCCGCGTTTGAATCACCGGTGGCCGCGCTGGAAAGACTCAAGTCGGGAGATGCAGATGTTGTGATTACTGACTTGGTCATGCCTGAGATGAACGGGCTCGATCTGTTGGAGGAGATCGCTACGATTGACCTGGCGATTCCTGTGATCGTCCTGACGGCACACGGGAGCATCAATCTGGCTGTCGAGGCTACCAGGCGCGGCGCTTTCGAATTCCTGACCAAGCCGTTCGAGAAAGAACAGCTCGAGCAGGTCATCAGAAACGCGCTCAATCTTTCCAACCTGGTGAGGGAGAACCAGCGGCTGAACCAGGCCATCCAGGACCGTTTCAAGTTCGATGGAATCATAGGAACGTCAGGTCGATTTCGAGAAGTCCTTCGGCTGGCCGAACAGCTTGCCGAGCTGGATACAACTGTACTGATCCAAGGGGAGAGCGGGACTGGCAAAGAACTGGTTGCCCGCGCCATTCACTACAACAGTCCCCGGCGAAATCGTCCATTTGTCGTCATTAACTGTGGGGCGATCCCGAAGGACTTGATGGAGTCGGAACTGTTCGGCTACCGAAAGGGTGCATTCACCGGGGCATCCACTGACAGGAAGGGAAAGTTTGAGACTGCGGATTCGGGGACGGTGTTCCTCGATGAGATCGGTGAACTTCCGCTCAACATGCAGGTGAAGCTGCTGCGCGTTCTTCAGCAGAAGGAGATCGATGTGGTCGGAGATCCCCGCCCCCGACCCGTGGACGTGAGGATCATCGCCGCCACCAACCGCAACCTCCTTGAGATGGTCCAACAGCACGACTTCCGGGAGGATTTGTACTACCGGCTCTCGGTCGTCCCCCTGAACCTGCCGCCGCTGCGGGACCGGTATGAGGACATCCCGTTGCTGGCCCACCACTTTCTGCAAAAGTACCAGGCGAAGCTGGGCAAGACTGTGCAGCTTGCCCCGGAGGTCATGGAGGCGTTGCAGGGGTACGAGTGGCCCGGGAACGTGCGTGAGCTCGAGAACGTCATGGAGCGGATGGTGGTCTTCGCCCGCAAGCCGCTGATCGGCTTGCGCGATCTGCCGGCGATGCTGAGAGTCCGCTCGATCCGTTCTTTGGGTGACGTCATCATTCACCTGCCGGAGAAGGGCTTTTCGCTGGAAGGACTGGAGAAGGACATTCTGAGATCGGCGTTGGAGATGCACAACTGGAATCAAACACGGGCCGCCGCCTATCTGCGACTGACCCGCAATACCCTGATCTACCGCATGCACAAGTTCGGGCTTAGACCGGAGAAGGTTACGGGATGATGGCTGCTGAAGATTCGAGAGGCGGGAAGATGGTCCGGATCGGGTCTTGCCTCGCGCTGATGCTGGTCATCTCGGCGTTTCACTTCGGCACCGACAGCGGCCATGCCGAGCTGCACAACTTGTACGAGCATCTTTACTACGTGCCTATCCTGTTGGTGGCGTTCTGGTACGGACCCTTCCTGGGGGTCGGCTTCGCACTGATCACGAGCCTCATCTACCTGGTTCATGTCCTGACCGATCTCGCAGGCTACTCTCTGCTGGACCCAGCCCTGCATCTGCTGCTCTACAATTCGATGGCTCTGCTGGTTGGTTCGCTTTCGGCCGTGGCGCAGAGCCACGTCCGCCATCTCCGGAAGGCGTCGACGGAGCTATCAGAAGCTTATGACCAGTTGCGCGTCAGCTCGCAGAGGCTGGAGCGCTCCCGGCGGCTGGCTGCCTTGGGCCGTCTCAGCGCCGGCATCGCGCATGAGATTCGCAATCCACTGGGTTCCATTCGGGGTGCCGTCGATATCCTCACTGCGGACGTGCCGCCCGACTCGGAGAAACAGGAGTTTGTCGCCATCGTCAAGCAGGAGGTCCAGCGGATCAACACGTTGATCGAACGGTTTCTTCGGTTTGCCCATCCACCTGAGCCACAGCCTCGTCAGCTTGCAGTCGGCGAACTGGTCCGCTCGGCGATCAACCCGGTGGCTACCTATGCGGGGAGACGGGGGGTCTCGATTTCCTGCCGTTGCGGGGACGAGACAGTCTGCGCGGATGAGAACCAGCTCCGTCAGGTTCTCATTGATGCATTCCTGAATTCAATTGAAGCCATGCCCCGCGGCGGGAGCATCCTGGTGGAGGCTCGAGAGGATTCCGCGTTGAAACACACCGTGCTGGAGGTCTCCGACACGGGTGAAGGCGTGAGTGACGCCGATCTGGAGCGTATGTTCGATCCGTTCTATACGACCAAACCCCAGGGAGCGGGGCTGGGGCTGGCGATTTGCCATCAACTCGTGCAGAACCAGGGTGGCGAGGTTGTCGCCCGACGCAACCAGGACGGCGGCCTGACCCTCACATTTTTCCTGCCCAGCGGGGTTCCCGAACCCGTCGCCGCCGGGTGAGGAACCGTTCCCGGGGGCGCCCTGCCATCGGGACCCGGGAGGTTCGTCTCCGGAACGGGGATTCCCTCTTTGCCACTACCGAACAGGAGAAACGGACATGGGAGACAGTTTCGCTTTGCCACTGGTGCTTGGGTTTTCCAGTTTTTTGCTGGTGGCCCTTAGCCGGGCCGCCGTGCTCAAGACCCGGCACCGGAAGGTCCGGCGGGCACTGGATTGCTTTCTGGTCAAACGGAAGTAGCTCTCACCCGGCTCTCCCCTTCCAGGGCGAAGTCACGCGCGGGGCCGACCGGGACTGCGGGATCCGCGAAGCCAGAGGCGCGTCAAGGCGCCGCATCGCGCCTGAGTGCAGCATCGTCAACGGCGGTGGTTCGGCTGGCGCTCGCAGCGCGATCGACCGGCGCACGGATTCCGATCGGAGGTCGGCGGCTGCACCAGGTCGACGTCGATGTTGGAGGTCAGCAGGTCAGCGTGATGGCCCGATCGTGGTCTCCCAGATTGTCGTGAAGGGTAGCCTCATATGCCTCGAGGGTTCAGGTTCGGATCTCTCGCCTCGCCGGTCCTCTGTCCGGCGCCCGGGACTGCGGATCAGGTCCAACGCCCCGCGGGCCTGCCGGCCCATGTGCAACTCACGGAACCATGCCGGCCGAGTCCGGAACCCTGCCGGTCTAACGATGCCCGCCCAGGGCGATCACAGCTTCACCGTCCGCAAGCGCAAGGCGTTGCCGACGACGGATACTGAACTGAAACTCATGGCAGCGGCTGCGATCATTGGACTAAGCAGGATCCCGAAGAAGGGGTACAGAACCCCGGCGGCGACCGGGACGCCCAGAGCGTTGTAGATGAAGGCGAAGAACAGGTTCTGGCGGATGTTGCGCATCGTCGCCCGGCTGAGTCGGATCGCCCGGACGATCCCGCGCAGATCTCCCTTCACCAGCGTCACTCCGGCGCTTTCCATGGCGACGTCGGTCCCGCTGCCCATGGCGATACCCACATGAGCCAGCGCCAGCGCCGGAGCGTCGTTGATGCCGTCGCCAGCCATCGCCACCGTCCTGCCGCCCTCCTGCAGATGACGGACCACCTCACTCTTCTGCTCCGGAAGCACCTCGGCCTCGACGCGATCGATGCCCAGGCGACGGGCCACCGCCTCGGCGGTCTTTCGACTGTCGCCGGTCAGCATGATGACCTCGATACCCTGTTCGTGCAGGAAGCGGACTGCCTCGGGAGTCGATTCTTTAATTGGGTCGGCGACACCCAGCAGCCCCGCGGGTTTGCCGTCAACCGCCACCAACATCACGGTCTGGCCTTCGGCACGGAGCCTGTCAGCCTCGGCCTGCAGGGGGCTGACGTCGACCCTCAGCTCCTCGATGAGCTTCTGATTCCCCAGAGCCACCTCACGTCCGTCCACAACCCCCTTGACCCCTTTCCCGGTGACTGACTCGAACTCTTCCGGCGCCGCCAACTCGATCCCGCGTTCTTCCGCTGCTTCCACTACCGCCGCGGCCAGGGGATGCTCGCTGCCCAGTTCCAGGCTGCCCGCCAGTCGCAGGAGGCTCTCCTGCCGGCCTCCTTCGGCCTGAATGGTGACCAGGCGTGGACGCCCCTCGGTGAGGGTGCCCGTCTTGTCGACCACCAGGGTGTCGACCCGCTCCATGACTTCGAGGGCCTCAGCATTCTTGATCAGGACTCCGCTTTGGGCACCTCTGCCAACCCCCACCATGATCGACATGGGGGTGGCCAGTCCGAGAGCGCAGGGACAGGCAATGATCAGGACCGCCACCGCGTTCACCAGGGCGTGGGCCATGGCCGGACTCGGACCCCAAGCCGACCAGGCAACGAAGGTGATCACGGCTACCGCCACTACCGCCGGTACAAACCAGGCTGCCACCACATCCGCGATCCGCTGGATGGGAGCGCGGCTGCGCTGCGCCTGGCTGACCATCTCGACAATTCGAGCGAGGACAGTCTCGCTGCCGACCTTCTCGGCCTCCATGGTCACGCTGCCCGTCTGGTTGACGGTCCCTCCCACCAGCGGATCTCCCGGTCTCTTCTCGACCGGGATCGGCTCGCCCGTCAGCATTGACTCATCGACCGTCGTCCTGCCCTCGAGCACCCGACCGTCGACCGGAACCTTCTCGCCAGGTCGGACGCGAAGGCGGTCTCGAGTTCCGACTTGCTCGAGCGGCACATCTTCCTCGGTGCCGTCCTCTCTTACGATCCTTGCCGTCTTGGCCACCAGGCCCAGGAGAGCCCTGATCGCGCCGCTGGTGGATCGGCGGGCCCGGAGTTCCAGAACCTGACCCAGCAGGACCAGTGCCACGATGACGGCCCCAGCCTCGAAGTAGAGGTCGACCGCGCCCCCCGCTCCGCGGAAAGCCTCCGGAAAGACAGCCGGAAACACCGTGGCGACGACGCTGTAGAGCCAGGCGACACCGGTTCCGAGCGCGATCAGGGTGAACATGTTGAGACTCAGGCGCCGGACGGAAGCGTAGCCGCGCAGGAAGAACGGCCAACCCGCCCACAGGATGACCGGTGTGGCCAGCGCCAACTGGAGCCAGCCCGAACCGCGAGGCGAGATCAGGCTCTCCAGCGAAAGACCGACGTGTTCGGCCATGGCCAGAACCAGGACCGGGATGGTCAGGCCGACGGCGAACCAGAGCCGGCGAGTCATATCCTGGAGTTCCCGGTCTTCCTCCTCGTCGCCGCTGACGGTGGTTGGTTCGAGAGCCATTCCACACTTGGGGCAGGTGCCCGGTCCGGGCTGTGTGACTTCCGGGTGCATGGGGCACGTGAACGTACGCGCGGGCTGTCTTTGGTGGGGTTCTGTCCGCAAATGGTCACGACTTGGGGCCACGAAACTCCGGGGGTCCGCTTCGAACCTGTCAAGACAGGAGCGGCTGCAGAAGAAATACCCGGCGCCGCCGAACTCCGAGCGGAAGGTGGTATGCCGTGGATCGACGCTCATCCCGCAGACGGGGTCAGTCTCGAGGTGGGCGGGCTCAGGAGGCATACCATTACTGGAGGACGCTTTCGGGTGCATGGCAGTTGCAGGGCAGCAGCTTGTGTGCCAGGTTGGGGCGCTGGATCGCCTGGAGTGGCCGGAGTCGTTGCCGGCCACAGGCTCTGGCCTTTAGCAGCCATGCTCGCCGGGGCAGCCGCCGGCGCACTGGTGCGGTGAGGGATGGAAATCCGACACCACTCCTGCTTGAAAGGCAACAGTTGCCGGGATGGTCGAGGCGTGGAGGGCACCGACGACGGGCACCTCCGGGGATTGGCACGGCCGTTGCACATCAGGTGGCGGGCCCTGCGAGGTCGGCGGATTGAGGCTGAGACCGAACCACACAAGGGGCCTGTACTGGGCCCGGAGCGGAAGTGATGTGCCGCCGAATAATGGCGATCTTGTTGGGTATCTTCCTGGTCTCGGGTTGGCCGCACCCGGGCGCGGCCGCACTGGACCGCGGGGCGACTCCCCCTTACCACAACCTGGCGTTGAGAACCTACTTTCGCGATCGACTGGTGGGGATGGCGCAGGACTGGCGGCTGCCTGAATCGGCCGGGCAGTCTGCACTGGATCCTGAACTGGATCGAAGGATTGACCTCCTGATTGCCGACTTCAGTGAACGTCTGATCAGGCGGATGGCCACCCTGAACCGCCGGCTGGCCCAGGTGGAGTTCGATCGGCACCGGTTGATGCCCGCTCTGCGGAGAGGGGAGGCCTCTTCGCTGTGGCAATTGCGACTGAGCCTGAACGAACTGAGGAAGGCGGCGGCCGATCTCCGAACCTGTCTGGCCCCGGTCTTTCCACAGGAAGCCTCTACCTGTGGTTTCCGGCCGCTTGTCGTTGAGTCGGATCTGGAAGAGGGCTTTGAGAAACAGGTGGTCATGCTTCGATCGGAGCTGGAACGAAGCGAACGGTTGATTCGCCAGCTCATTCTTGAGCCGACCCTTACGGTAAGTCTTGACGATCTGAGAGGGCCCAACATGCTGGTCTCTCTGCACCGCGCCGAGCGAATCGCTGAGGCGCTCATATCGATCCTGACTCGGAAGGCAACGTGGGCCGGCTCGAAACGGCGGTGAGCCATCCCTCCCGCCGGGTCAAGAACCTGGAGCTGCAGAGTGGTCCGGGAAATTCCCCTGGCGGCCGAGACGACCTAGATATCTGTGGAGGAGGAGAAACCGACGTCATGGAGGTCGACAAGAAAGGCGTGATTTCCTTCAGTAGCGAAGTGAGTCTCGGCGACGAACTCCTGGAGCCGGGAAAGTACAAAGTCGCCACTGAAGCGGGCGGTCGGCGTTACGTGCAGAAGGTTGTCATCCGGGGTGAGAGCGCGGAGCACGTGTTTCAGGGAAGAGCCACTCGTCGGGCCGGGGTTGGACCCACGAACCACGCCGGATCGGCCGGAGTGAATCAACCGGACCGGTGATCGGGATGCCGACAAGCCGAGAAGTGCAACTGAAGGAACTCCTGGAGCGAGTCCAAGCAGGCGATCAACAGGCGTTCGAAGTCTTGTATCGGGAGTTCTTCCCCGGCGTTCGGCGAACGGTCTACCGGTTGGCCCCGGGTCGCGCCGACTGCGAACAACTGGTTCAGGACGTTTTCCTGAAAGCCTTCTTGAATCTCCGGAGGCTTCGCCGATCCTCCAGCTTCCCCGGGTGGCTGAAGGCTATCGCGCGTAATGAGGCCCTTGGAGCGCTCCGACTGGCGAAGCGTGTCCCGGAGATGTGCCTGCTGGAGTCGGCCGTGGCGGACGAACGCGTCGATCGCGGCCGTATTCATCGAGACCAGTTGGAGGCGGTCGCCAAGGCCTATGCTCAGCTGCCGGCACTGCAGCGTCGCATCATCCGCTATGCGGCCCAAGGTTTAAGCGATCGTGAGATCAGCATTCGGACCGATTGCTCGGTGGCTTCGGTAAAGCTGCACAAACACCGGCTTCGGAGAGTGCTCAAGACAGCGGTCCAGTCTTGAAGTTGATCAAATCACCGGACTCTCGATAGTTGTCGATCTCGTTGCTGGAGAACGAGCGCAACGGGTGGACGTTGGCCCGGCTGCGCTCCGACCTCCAGCTACTCTGAGGGCAGGAGATCGCTGGCAGGGTCGATGACGAGTCGGGCGGTCAGGACTACATGACGCGCCTCCGTCATGGCTCGCTCAGCCTCGGCACGACCGTACTGTTCCGACGGAATCAAGTCTATTTCCCCGTAGAATGAGAACTCCCGTTCTTTCCGCAGCCAGCGAGATGCCTCAGCCAGACGGTCACAGCGTCCTCTGACCTCATCGGGCCACCGGTCCAGTTGTTCCAAAATCAGCGGTCCCACATCATGCCATTTGGGCGGCTCGATTCCGACCTGCCTCAACATGCCTTTGAGGGCGAGCTCGACAATCTCCTGCGCCTCCCGGACGACGTCGGAATAGGCCTCCTCCTCGAGCAAAACGGGAAGGATCTTGAGCCGCTTCCACGCCTTCACCAAGTAACTCCGGGCAAGGGTCAGGTTGGTCACAGCTCGAAGATCTCCCCCGGTTGGTAATCGGGTTTCAGGTCCCAATACCAGCGATCACCCTGCTGAATCTTCCGCGCGCCGAGTTCCTCAAGACGCCGGCGGAGGCGTTGCAGCCGCCGGCGGAAGAAATCACCACGGTCGACCAGCAGCCTGGCATCGTCCAGCATGTCCAGAAAGAGAGGACTGCCGGCCTCCGCTTCTTCCGGCGTTTTGAACACCGCCGACAGGTTCCGGCTGAGAGCGCGGACCGTGGTGTCGGGGTGTCGGCTGAGCAGTTCTTCCACCCGCTCGAATTCAGCCACGCGGGGCATGCGGCCGGGGGGTAACTCCCGAACGATCAGCAGCAGGTCGATATCGGATTCGGGACTGGCTGTACCTCGCCCCACCGAACCGAACGCCGCCAAAGTCACCAGTCTCTGTCCGTAGACGTGCTCGACGGCGTCGCGGAGCGCTTCCAGGGTCGCCTTGAAGCGTGGCTGGATCACTCGGGCATGATAGCCTGCGCGAGCAGTTTTTCGTACCCCGGCGCCCGGACCGCCGGCCGACAAGGTGGTTTTGGGCCGGGCTGTGCTGTCGCCCCCTGAAACCGAGCCCATTTCCCGCCGGAACTCCAAGGCTGGAGTGTGGGTGCTTTCGGCCGGTGGGGCATCGGGAGGCCCCAGGACGGGAGCCTCCCGAGCACTCTCGTCTTGTCAGCCGGGGCCGGCGTTCTTACGGGGTGTCCGCCCGGCCAGGGATCACGGGAAAGGCCGTCAGGATCGGCACCTCGTCGGGGTAGCCCACGGCTCCGTCGTCGTTCTGGCGCAGCGTGAGGGCGGCAACCGCAACCTCCGACCCCACTGTGACCACACCCTCCATTTCGCGGAGCCGCTGCACTAGCGCCGGGGCAGCTCCGGCTTCCTGGAAGATCTCCCAGATGAACTTGCCGATGGCCTCTCCCGCCTGCAGGGTTAGCTGGGTTTCGGCGATAAGCGTCTCGAAAGCCTGGTCCCAGACGCGGATCGTCAGTGTGGCTGGTGCGCCGGCAGCCGGGGGGTCACCCGCAGGGTTGACGATGGCCAGGCCGGTGTCCTTGGCCCCCATCGAATCCAGGAGTACGGTGAAGTCGGCGAGAGGCCGGGTTGCAGGCACGCCCACCTCCGTCATGGTGACGCCGTTGTCGGCTCGGGTGAAAATTACCGTGCCGGCTATGTCGGGACTGTCATCGGAGCCCTGGTCGGACAGACCGCGCTTCACCCGGACGACGGCATAGCCGACCTGGAGACCTTGTCCCGTCCCCGGGCTCTGGGCGGCGTAGACCCGGCCGCGGTTGAAGACCAGGTCAAAGCTCGGTGCGGGCCCTTCCTCGCCAAGGGACACAGCCAGCGGGCTGCCGGCCCGGTCGAAGAACGAAACCACCACCTCCCGGTCTTCACCGACACTGGCCAGCAGCAGGCTGCTTTGGAACCTGATCCCAGCCACCGTACCGTCGCCGAACAGCGGAAAATAGAAGACGTCGCGATACTCCGACTCCAGATGAGAGACTTGGAAGCCAAGTTTCCGCATGGTCTCCCGGTCCAGCGGTTCGGCGTAGTACAAGTGCTGGTTGTCCACGGTGGATTTCAGATAGGACCATTCCGTGTTGGCCTGCAGATTGGTGGGGTCACCGTCGAACTTGGCAAAGTCGTACTTGAGCGCGGTTTGCCAGTCCGCCGGGATTGGCACCACGCCGCTGGGCCCCACGATCTTCCGGGTGTCCGGGTTCCAGCGGGTCATGGTGATTCCACCGGTCGTGTTGTACTCCTGGATGGCGGCGTTGGCCCCTCCGAAGTTCGCGTGGCAGTCCTTGCAGTCCGAGGCGTGCTTCTTGATGGTGTGTGAGTGGAAGGACGAGATGATGACGTTTGTCTTCCCGTCGTAGGTGTGGGTCATGAAGCTGCCCAGCCGGACCTTCCCGTCCTTCTTCACCAGGATCTTGAAGTTCCAGAGCTGATTGATCGCCCGGTTCTTGCCGGTCGCAATCAGGGTCTCGAAGTGGCAACTGGAACAGGCCACACTGCCCACCGCATGACAGGCCGCGCAGTCGACCGTCTCAGCGTGGATCGCGTGCGCCTCGTTGACCGCCAAGTTTTCGTGACATTGCACGCAGGAGACCTTGATGGCTCCAGGGTCCTTCAGTGACGCATAGGCCACGCCGTCGTCGCCGTGGAGCTCCTCCTTGGTGTGGCAGGACCAGCAGTCGAGACCAGCATTCATATGGACGTCGACCTTGGGATCCGTCTCTGCATTCCCGTAACGCTGGCGCTCATAGACTTGGCGGCTGTGACAGTTAAGGCACGCCTGTTCCGAGACGGACAGATCCGCGGCATGGCAGTCGTTGCATCCCGGCACATAGGTGGCAGGATCAATGTCCTGCCCTGCGGCGTTCTTGCCGGTGGAGGAGTGGCACTTCCAGCAGCTCAGGCTGGACATGGGGATATCGGTGATCAGTTCCATGCCGCCCGCAGCCTTGGCGTACGAGGTGAATTTGCCTTGCCTGGTTTTGTGCAGACTTGTGTTGAAGTTGGCCTGGGCAAGCAGATCGCCGCCGATTAGGCCGAGCAGTACGGTGAGGAGTGCGATTCGTCGTGCCATGGTGTTGAACCCCCTGTGAAAGATTGACTTGAGCCGAAGGAAAGGCACTGCGGGTATCGACCAGCCACGTTCGGAGAATTGAGTGAACGCGCACAAACGCACGGTCGGAGTCTAACCTCATTTGATTACAAGGGCAATCCAAGACTGCATTCCACATTTACACTTGCTGCATCTGCATGCCTGCCCTTCGGACCGGCTGCCTTCGAACCTCGGCGGGAGTGTTATCCTGCATCCATGCCTACTTTGGTTCCTTCCGCCACTGTCATCGCCGCCGCCGGCGAACCCCCCAAGCGCATCGAGGAATTCATCGGCAGGGTCAACTCAGGAACCGGCGGTGTCAGCATCGCCCGGATGCAGAGTCCCCCGGGCTGGAGTGAGCCGGGTCAGTGCCCGGAATTCGACGAGTACACCCTCGTCCTGCGGGGGACGCTCCAGGTGCGCAGCCGCCAGGGCATTTTGGAGGTTGGGGCCGGCCAGGCGGTGATCGCCGCCCGAGGCGAGTGGGTCCAGTACAGTACGCCGGCAGGTGCGGAGTACATCGCGGTCTGCGTCCCCGCCTTCTCCCCGGCCACCGTCCACCGGGATCCGGAGCCTGGAGGGACGAGATGAACTCACCAACCGACTCGCCGGACAGAATCCCGGTGCGGCGACAGGACCGCGCCCAGGTATCGGATGAGTGGATCCGGCAGATGCTCCGTCAGGCTCCGGTGGCGACCTTCGCTTTCCCTGGACCCGAGACCCCTCACCTCAATTCCAACCTGTTCGTCTTCGATCCACCAGCGTGGACCGTCTATTTCCATACCGCCCGAACCGGCCGCACCGCCGAGCTGACGGCTTCGGGTTCCCGGGCGACGATGCAGGTGTGGAGCATGGGCCGGTTGCTGCCGGCGGAAACCGCCCTGGAATTCAGCGTTGAATACGCCGGCGTCACGGTGGAGGGGCCGGTCCGGCAGCTCTCCGGGGACGAGGCCGCGGACGCGCTGCAGAAGTTGCTCGACAAGTACTTCCCGCACCTGGTCCCCGGCCGTGACTATCACGGAATCACCCCTCAGGAACTGGCGCGCACTGCTGTTTACGCCCTGACCGTGGAGCGGTGGTCCGGCAAGTGCAAGCAGGTCGGCGACTCCTTCCCCGGCGCGTTCCAGTACCCTCGCTGGGGGCCGCCCGGGCGGTCGGGAGCTGCCACCACACCCGCGAAGCCCGCGTCAGGGGGCTGAGCTTTGGTGTGCGGAAGCTTGGTTCCGCTTTTCCCGTCCCGGCCGCCGCCGAATGTTCCGGACAGCCCTACGGCCATGTTCAAGGCAGCAGTGGCCCTGGGACCGAGGCCGCTCTTACAGGGCTCCGGCGGGATCTGTTGTCGGTGGCTTTCCTGGGGCGGCGCCCTGTGGGCTTGCCCCAGGCTCTGAGGCCGGGGCGACGCCTTCGGCGTCTCTGCATCGGTTGCGGGGTTGCGGCGCCCGCCGGCAGTCCATCTGCTCGACGAGGACGGTGTGTCCCCTCACCTCCCAACCCCGCCAGGCCCTCCGTCGTATACTCGTTGCCAGCGCGTCGCCGGTCCATCCGGGCGGCGGGGAGGTAGCTTATGCAGGATCCGGAAGTGTCTCCTTTCCGGGAATCCTTGGAAATCCGCCGTTCCCGTTTGCACGAGGCTCTGCACCGAAATCGGGGCGCGGCCGAGCTGGAACGGCTGCTCGCCGAAGTGGACGCTGCATTGGCACGCCTCGAAAACGGCTCTTTCGGCCTGTGCCAGGCCTGTGGCGAACCGGTGGAGGCTGAACGGCTGTTGGCGGATCCGCTGACCTGCTACTGCCTCGACCACTTGACCGTGGAGCAGTACCGCGCCCTGGAACAGGACCTGGAGCTTGCTGCCAAGGTTCAGGGGCGCCTTCTGCCGCCCCGACAGGTTGCGGCCGGCTGCTGGGAGATTGTGCACTACTTCCGTGCGGCCGGTCCGGTCAGCGGCGACTACCTTGACCTGATCCGCAGCCGCGACCGGGAGGAGGAAGTTTACGTGTTCCTGGGCGACGTCTCCGGCAAGGGGGTGGCGGCCTCGCTGCTGATGAGCCATCTCCACGCCGTGTTCCGCAGTCTCATTCCCGGCGGCGGGGCGCTGTCCCACATGGTCGGACGCGCCAATCATGTGTTTCGGGAGAGTTCCCTGGCTTCCCAGTACGCCACCCTGATCAGCGCCCACCTCGGCGCAGAGGGACAGGTCGAGCTGTGCAACGCCGGTCACTGCCTGCCTTACCGGCTGAACGGCGGCGGGGTCAGGCCGGTCGAGTGCACCGGCTTGCCGTTGGGGCTGTTTGCCGAATCCACGTTCGAGTCCTGCCGGCTGAGCCTCTCCCCGGGTGAGCGTCTGTTCTTGTATACGGATGGCCTGGTGGAGGCCCACGATCGCGGGCACCGCGAATATGGCAGCCAGCGTCTCGAAGGGGTCTTGGCGCAGTCGACCTCCCGGAACAGCCGGGAGGTTCTGGAACATATCCTGGAAGATCACAGCCGTTTTCTGGGAGGTCTGCCTCTCCACGACGACCTTGCTGTCATGATTGTCGAGCGCACTCGCTGACCTATACCTGACACGGCTGCCGTCCGGTATCAACCGGCCGCCCTGCCGCCGAAGGAGGACCCACATGCACAAGACCCGTCTCAGCCTCTGGTATCTGTTTTCCTACCTGGTGTTCGGCGGCGCCGGCTTTCTGTTCTTCCCGGCTCCGGTACTGGCGATGTTTCAGAGCACCGGCGAATACGGTCTGCCGATGGTCCGCCTCGCCGGTGTGCTGCTGCTGGGACTGGCGATCATCGTGCTCCAGGTGATCCGCCACCGCGTCGAAATCCTCTATCCCACGACCCTGGCGGTGCGGCTGCTGATTCTGGTGGTGCTGGCCGCCCTCTACTGGACTTCCCGGGATCCGCTGTTTGTGATCCTCTTTGGAGTCGTGGGCCTGGGCGTCTGTCTGACCGGGTGGATCTATCTCGGCGAACGATCTTCAGTCCGCTGAGGCGGTGCCCGAAACGGAAGGGAGGAAGCGATGCGACGGTTCAAGCTGGCCGCATGTCTGGCGCTGGTCCTGTGGGCGGCCGCGACGAGTCCGAGAGCCTCGGAGTTCTATCTGCGCGACGGTGACGTGGTTGTCTTCTACGGGGACAGCATCACCGAAAACGGCGGATACGCTCGGCTGGTGGAGGAGTACACCCTGACCCGCTTTCCCGAGTGGAATACCCGGTTCTACTACGCCGGAGTGGGTGGGGACCGGGTGACCGGAGGCGCGCTGGGCTCCATTGAGGAACGGTTGAGCCGGGACGTCATCGCCCGGCGACCCACGGTGGTCACGGTCATGCTGGGCATGAACGACGCGGGGTACCGTCCCTTCGACGAGGCGCTCTTCCGGCAGTACAGCCAGGGCTATTCGGCCCTGATCCGCCGGCTGAGGACCGAACTGCCCGGAGTGCGCATCACGGTCATCCTGCCGTCGCCGTTCGACGACATCAGCCGCAGCCCGCAGTTCGAGGGCGGGTACGACGGCGTGTTGAGACGCTACGGCGACTTCGTCTGGGAGCTCGCCCAGGCGGAAGGGCTGACGGCGGTGGATTTCGGCGAGCCGCTCAACCAGGGCGTCCGTCGGCTGGCGGCCTGGTCCACCCTGCTGGCCCGGCAACTGATCCCGGACCGCGTCCACCCGGCCCGCTCCGGGCACCTGCTGCTGGGCGCCGCGCTCCTGAAGGCCTGGCAGGCGCCGGAGACCGTGACGGAGGTCCAGCTCGACGCCGCCTCCCTGCAGGTGCGAGGACAGGTGGGGACCACCGTCGACGCTCTGGAGCGGCCGCAGCCCGGTGGGCTCCGCTGGCGCCAACAGGACCGTTCGCTGCCGCTGCCGTTGCGACGTGACGACGCCGAAGTGGAACTGGCGGAGCTGGCGGGAGCGGGACTGATGGAACTCAACCGGATCATGCTTCGGGTACGGGGGCTGGAGCTGGGCAACTGGGATCTCCTCATCGACGGACATTCCGCTGGAACCTGGTCGTCGTGGGAACTGGATCGGGGAATCGACCTGGGAGGACGCTGGACGCCCATGCTCTGGGAGCAGTCGATGCCGGCGGGGTGGGGGCTGTCGGGGCGCAAGACGCTGCAGGAAATTTCCCGCCGCATCCTGGCGACGGGCGGTTCTGCCGATCTGCAGTCCGCCGCCCGTGCGCTTCAGGACTGGGAGGCCGCACAGGTATCGGAACAGCGCAACCGCCTGCGGCCGCGGGTCCGGACCTGGGAACTGCGTCGGCGATGATGGCCCATCCAGAAACCCGCTGGCCCGCCGGGTTGGTGTGAGTACGCCGGCGGCCGGCTCGCGATGCACCTGAGTCGGAATGACAACCGGAGTTGTTTGCGCGGCCCACCGGTGATCTCGAGACTGCTCCTTTGTGTTCCCGAATGGGTGCGTAAATTTCGAGATCTACTCTCCGGAGCTGAAGAGGAGAATGGGTGGCCGCATATGCAGGTTGATCGGCTCAGTCCTCGGTGGACCAGGCGGGACGAGTTGTCGGGTAACGGGAAATTCCGGGCGGCGGGCATTGACGGGTACCGGGTTGCTGAGTTATTTAATAGCCACTCTTTATTCGCCATCCAAGTCAAAGTCGGGGAACAGGCGCCGGCCGGGCGGGAGACCGTAAGGCTGACGTCAGAAAAGGAGCGCTTATGGCTACCCGCGACTTCCCGCTGGATCGGGGCACGCTCTCGCCGGCGGAAACTCTCTATGCCCGGGCCTACCGGGCGTTTGCCTACTTCGGTTTGATGTCGCTGTCCGGCTCGGTGCTGTTCGGCTTCCGATCTGCACCCGACGCCGCTCCGGCAAGCTATGGCTGGAACCTGGCTCTCTACGCGGCATTCATTACGCCGCATCTGGTCATGACCCGATCTTGGTTCAAGCGGTGGCTGTGGGGGAACCCGGCGGGATCGCCCCGGGAACGGCGGGTCTACATCTTCATCACCATTGTCAGCTGGCTGGCCGTGGTGGCCCTGCACCGGCCGGTCCCGGGCCCGTCCCTGGAGCTGCCGGTGTGGGCCGGCTTCGTCGGGGTGGTCGTCTTCCTGCTGGGCTTCATGATGTTCTTCGAAGGGATCACCCGGAAGGCCATCGACGGTCTGCTGGGGGTGCCGGGGTCGGTCAGCGCCTACTCGCACGGACCGGAGACGCCGCTGTTCACCGAAGGCGCGTATGCCAGTGTCCGCCATCCCATGTACCGGGCTTTCATGGTCATGTGCCTGGGCTCTCTGCTGATGCATCCCCACGCGGGCCAGCTCTTCTGGGTGTCGCTGCTGGTCGGAACCTTCATCGCCTTCATCCCGGTGGAGGAGGCCCAGTTGATTCGGGCCCGGGGGGACGACTACCGGAAGTACATGGAGCAGACCCGGTGGCGGCTGTTCCGGGGGATCTGGTAGCGCGTCCGCGCCTTGCAGGTGCACCGTGCCCAAGCTGGGCCAGGTGTTCATCGGCAACCAGCAGCCGGCCGCCGGCTGCTGAGGCCTGCCGACGGCTGGGAGGCCTCTTGACCCGAAGCCGACCCGACCAGATCAGCCTCGGGGAGATATGGTAGTATGGTGCCGGTATGGTCCAGAAAGTCACCTTCACACTGGATGATGCAACCGTAGCGCGTCTGAGGCAGACTGCTGAGCGACTGGGGATGGCGAAGAGTCAGGTGGTGCGCGAGGCGATCCAGGACTACAGTGCGCGAGCGGGTCGTCTCAGCGAGGCCGAGCGGCTTCGCATCCTGAAGACTTTCGACGACCTCGTTCCACGTATTCCCCGCCGACCCCTGCGAGAGGTCGAAACAGAACTCGAGCAGATTCGCCGGGCACGTCGTGGGGGGGGCCGCAGATCTTCAAGGGAAGATCCATGATCCTGCTGGATACGTCTGTCCTCGTCGATGCCTTGACGGGGCCACGGCGTTCCGCTCTCGACCTGCGAAGCGCCATCGAACGCGGTGAACGACTCCTGCTCCCCACACTGGTCTTGTACGAGTGGCTGCGGGGTCCGCGCCTCGAGGAAGAACTCTTCGCCCAGGAAGCACTCTTTCCCCGGGAGGCGGCAGTACCCTTTGGAATGGTTGAGGCCGCCAGGGCCGCAGAATTGTACCGCGGTTTGCGCAGGCCCAGGGGCAGGGAGATCGACCTTGCCATAGCGGCCTGCGCGTTGGTCAGGGACGCGGCCCTGTGGACTCTGAACCCGGCCGATTTTCGAGATATCCCCGGCCTTCGGCTGGTATAGACACCCTCGAGTTTGCCGCCTGCCCGCAACTCACCGCCTGGGTTCCCACACCAGGGAGAACCTTCCTTCACCTGGCTCGGAGAGTGAAAGAAGCACCCGGTCGTCGGTCAGGCCGACCACCCAGCCCCGGTAGTCCCCTTGCGCAAGAATGGTGCCGCCCGTGTCCGAGAGCACCGTTTCCAGGCCGGCGGACCCCCGTCCCTTCCATTCGAGAGCGACGTGAGGCATCGGTCCATAGGGAATGACCCCGGTGATGAAGAATCCATCGAATGGCGGAGTCGGAGACACAGGCACGCTCTCGCCCCGTGAGTCAATCCTGTAGAGACGCGACGGAAGCTTGCCCTGAGGGGGGGCCCTTCGTCAGGAAACTCCATCCAGAGAACCCAGACATCCCCATTCTCTTCCACTGCAAAGTTACCCGGGTGATGCAAAGGACTCGCCAGCTCCCGGGTGAGCGAATCCTCCGATGCAGCATCGATATCCATCGGCAGGAAGGAGCCGGCATATCCGCCGCCGGCGGTGTATCGGTGCACGACGGGGTACCTGCCGCTGATGTGTTGGAGCTCTGTCTTCACGAGGTCGGTCGATTTCAAACCAAGAATCACGAAATTCCCGGAGGCGTCCACGCCCAGCTTGTATCCGGCGACGCCGTTCTCCAGGGAAATCACTTCCGGCTGGCGTTCCAGATCTGCAAAGCGAAGAATGAACGATGCAAACCGTTTCGTGGGACGGTGGGAAACTCCAAGCAGAGCCAGCAAGCGGCCGTCCGAATCGAGCGCGATGTCGTGCAGAGTCTTTCGCTCTCCTGGAGACAACAACACCTCTTCCAGGCTCGAGGTGTCAAATCCCCTGAGGATGTGGCCTTGCCTCGAATACTTGTGGATGGTGGAAGACCTCGAGAACAGGACCCAGATTGCTCCATCCCGGTCGGGCAGCGCCCGCCTGACGCGTTGTTCCGCTGACAGCACCCGTTCAGCAGGTGCTCCGCTCCCCACCGCCGCGACAGAGAGCAAACCCATCAGAATCAGAGTCGGCCCTCGCATGATTTATCTCCTCCGGGCACCTCCGGCCCGGCTACTCAGACCTCAGGACACTCCCAAGTCTGATATGAGAAATAGGACTGAGATTCCCAGCAGTCGAATGGCTGACTCACGCTCCCACACCGGTCGTATGATAGCCCTGCCTGGAAACAATTCTTCCAGGCTCATCCAGCCACATAATCTGGCTCCGGCTCAAGACCAACTCTGTTGACGGAAGACTGGAGGGACTGGACGGGCTGCAGAGGAACTACTCTACACAGCAGTTGATGCGTCCTGAACTTCAGGCGCTCGTTCCAACTCACCTGTTTGCGGCTCACTGGCTTGCCTCCTCCGCCATGGCCAGCTCTGGCGACCAGTCCCTCCCACCGAGGTGAGATTCCGATGGCGGCAGGTAAGATCCATATTAGGCAGGGGAAACGACCGTGTCAATAGGAGACTAACGGGGGATGGCGGGATTTCTCGGATTCCGAATAGCTTTCCGAGCAGCGCAGGCGACGCGGGCGGGGTGGACGCTGATGGGCCGGGCCCGTCGGTCCAGGGTTCACGTTGCCACATCACCCGGTGAAGCCGTGACGGACTCGCTCCGGGCACCCGGGTCAGCGGCGGAACCCGAGCCACAACGGTTCGCCGGAGGTGTCGAAGAACCGGAAACTCCCTTCACCCGCCTGCTGCGAGTCCCAGAACAACAGCATCCGGTAGCCCAGACCCGACAGCAGACGCCCGATCACCAGCGTTTCCGGCAACGCCGGAACCCCTTCCGTCCCGCCCACCAGCGAGCTGAGCAGGAAATCCCCACGCTGGTTGTAACTCCCCAGCAGCGGCAGCACGCTGACCGGTCCCGTCGAACCGACCTGCAGGAAAGACGTCCCGTTCAGCTCCATGCCGGGCCACAGCTCCCGGACGAAGAACGATCGGCGTTCGCCGGGTGCCAGGGTCAACACCCGAGCCTCCGGCGGCGACGGCTGCTCCGGGTTCGGCAGAAACTCGAAGCTGACTTGGACAGGTACCTCCCCCGGATTGAGCGCCGCCAGCGCCGTCCAGCGGGCCCGCCGTTCGGGACAAAGGACGCGGTGTTCCCTCCCGGCGGGCAGGGCCGGGATGGCAGTCTCGGAAATGACCGCCGTCCCCCGGTACTGGGTGATCACCGCCGACACGGCGGGCATCTGCGGCCCGGACACCAGTTCCACAACGCCGTAGCCGTAGAACTCCTCCTCGCCCCGAGGGATCGTCACCACCGCCACCTGTCCCGGCGCCAGTTCCAGCAGAATTTCCGCATGGCCGCCCACCGGTACGGGGGCGCCGTCGGCAGAGCGGAAGAGGAACCGCGACTGGACGGGCGAGGCCGCCGTGTTGGTTACCAGGACATCCGTCGAGTAGACCCCGCTGCCCGCCAGTTGCGACAAGTAGACGGAGTCGATGCCGGACGGCTCCAAAGGGGTGATGGGGGTGAGGAAGTACTCGCCCTGGGCGCCGATCCTCGATCGCAGCAGGAGGACACCGACCGGTGGGTCGGCAGTGGCGGTCAGGATTCCCGTGAGGTTGCCCAGAGGGCCGAAGAGTTCCTCCAGAAACTGGGCTTCCGAGGCCCCCGGAGTCAGGGTCAGCGAGCGGACACGGGTCTGCTGTCCTCCGGATCGCAGGGTCAGGACCACCGTCCGGTCTCCCTGTCCGGAAGGGTTGATGACCGCTACCGCCGCACCCTTCCCAGGCTCCACCACGAGGGGGAAATCCCAGCGGACGGCGGGCGGCCCGGAGGGGATCCGGACCAGCGAAGTCAGAATCCCCCGCACGGAGTACTCCATCAGTGCGGTGACGGCAGGAGCCTGCCCCGCCGCGGGTTTCGCCTGCAGCCACCCCACCCTGAGCTCCGGCTCACTGCGATCCGTGTAAAGCTGCCCCACCCCTCCGTCCGCGGGGGAGTAATGGGTGGTGTTCGAAGGCGGTTGGAGTTCCACCTCGAACCAGAACGTGCCCGACGTCCAGGTGGAGATGTGAAACACGGTGGCGGCGGCAGTCCGGGACGAGGCACTGACGCGGGCCCTGCGCTGGCCGCGCTCATCCAGCGCCCAGACCTCGGCATCCGGCGCGCGGGACAGGGCAAACTCGACCTCGACCTCGCGGATCAACGACGGGGCCGTGCCCCAGCGGTTGTCCAGGGAGTTGCCGGCCGCATTCCAGACCTGGCCGGTGTTCTGGTGTTCCGACCAGACGGACAGCAGATACCGGGGCGACTCCCGCCAGGCGACGCCGTCCGGCACCTGCAGCACAACGGCGGCGTGTTCCGGGCTCCGGCCGGTCACCTGGAAACTCCAGTCGCCGAAGTCAATCCGTCGCCCATAGAGGAAACCGATGGCTCCCTGGACGCCTTCACCCCGGATTTCCAGGCGGCTGCGGGAGGGATCCCCACGATCCCAGGTCAGGGCTCCGTCATCGGTTGCCACCCGGGACCCCAGCGGACGGGTTTCGAAGCGGGAGGTTTGGGAGGCGGTAAACGAGCGGATCCGAAGACCGGACTCGAGGAAGGCGGCAGGATGAAGTCCGAAGCCCTTCAGGAAATCGGCGGCACCGGTCCTTCCCTGGATGTAGCCCAGCCAGGCCTCTTCCAGGTTTACGTCGATCTCCAGCCGTTGGCCGGCGGGCCGCACCTGTCCCCCCAGGAAGATGCGCGCGGCAATGGGCATCTGCCCGGTCTTGACCGGGTTTCCGGCCAGCGAGAAGAACGAGCGGGTGAAGGTATCGCGATAACCGGCCGTGCTGCCGGCGTAATCGAACAGATAAACCGCGTCCCAGTCCTGGTACGCCCCCACGAGGGCCATCAGCAGTGGACCCTCCAGGGCATAGCGGTTGGGGAAGCTCTGGTTGAACTCGCTCACCGTAAAGGGCTTGCCCTTAAAGGCCTGGGCTGCCAGGTTCAGGAGGCTGTCCAGGTTGTTGAGAAACGACTGGTTGCTGATCACCCATCCGGTCGGCGACCACGCCGGTACCGACGGCCACCAGGGGTGGTCCCAGTAGTAATGCCCGTCCACGAAGTCCAGCTCTTTCTGAATCGCCACGTCCCCCAGGAACGCCCACCATGGTGCGGTACCACTCACCAGCGCCCGTACCCCCAGATCCTGCTTGAGATATCTCCGCATGCCGGTGAAGTAGGCAAGGTCGAGCTGGTGGTAGAAACGCATCAGATCGAGGTTGCGACGCTCGGAATAGCGGCCGAACTCCCCGCGGGGAGGACGCCGGACGGTCTGGCTGGAGAGGCTCTCCCCAATGTCCAGCCCGACCGCGCGGACCTCGCGGAACGTGATGTCATCGAGCCAGATGGTGCGCGCGGCCGCGCCCAGCTCGAAAGTGATGCGGGCGGTGGAGGGGTCGGTTTCGTTGGCGATGAAACGGGCGGTGTATTCCCGCCAACCCGGGGTGAGGGTGAAAGCCTGGCTCAGCCCGTAGTTCTGCCATTCAGGCTCGCCCTTCATCAGATCCAGCCGGATGTTGGCCGCGGCGGATGCTTTTGCCTTGAAGGTGATCTCGTAGCGGTGCCCCTGTTCGATGGAGTGCCCGGTTTGGATGGCCTGGACATGCCAGTCGACGCCGTCGGACCGGCTCACATCCACCCGCAGCGCCGGGCTGCCGTCCGGGCCCGCGCCCGCTTCGACAGAGTAACTGGCCTGGGCCTGATCGCCGATGGCATAGACCGACCAGTGATTCAAGCCCTCAGAAAACCGTCCGTTGCGGACCCGGTCGCTGCCGTCCACCGGCGGTTCGTCGGATTCCCAGGCCGCAGCCAGGGCCTGATCTGTGGCGTATCGGTCCCGCAGCCACCGATTCCAGAGCTGGTCCAGCTCCTGGCTGTAGAGCAGGGGGAGGGAATCCGCCCGGTCCGGGTCGAAATTGAGTTCGTCCGACAGCAGACTCCCGAACAGCGAGTCCTCGTTGGTGATCTCCACGCAGAAGACCGCCGGATCCTCGGCGTAGGTGAGCCCCGTGTACGGGTTGCGGTGCAGCAGGAGCTGGCGGGCATAATCCCGCTGGAGCTCGATCATCCGGGGGTGGTAGTGGGAGACGCCGCGGAAGAAGTAGTTGGTGGTGAACTTGTGGGTGTCGGCGATTCCGTCGCCGGGTCCGAAGTGCCGTGCCACCTTGAGGTTGATGTTGACGTAAATCCCGTGACGGCGGAGCTGGTGGACCAGGTAATCCCACCGGTCGAGCTGCTCGGGATCCAGGTGCTGGGTGTCGTTGGGGAAGTAGCGGGGGTCCCAGATCCCGTCGGGGCGGGCGAAATAGTCCATATGGTGGAACCGCACCAGGTTGAAACCCAGCTTGGCCAGCCGGGCCGCCACTTTCTCCGCCGAGGCGTGATCCGGAAAGTTGGCGTTGAAGGTGAAGTTCACCCCCCAGAAGCGCGCCCGGCGCCCGGTGCGGCTGAAGTAGAAATGACCGTCGGCCCGGGCCACGACGTGACCCCGGCTTTGGATGGCTGTCAGCGGGTCCTGGCCCGGGTAGTCCACCAGCAGCCCGGAGGCGTCGATCACGGTCGGGACGGCGTCGTCCCAGGGCAAAGTGAATGGAAACCAGCGCTGCGCCGGGACCTCGGCTGCGGGGAGAAGGACCAGGAACAGAACCGGGATGAGGCGTTTCATGGCGCTCCCCTGCACCGGCCGGATCACGGATCCGGCACCTGAAACTCAGCGGCCGACGCTGATGGGGGTCAGCTCGATCCGCCGGAACTCGATGGGCGCACCCTCCGACTGGAAGCCGATGAAGCCTTCGGTGGGCTGAGCGTCCAGAGCCCAGTTGACCAGGCGGCCGTTGACCTCGAGCACGATCGTGCCTTCCAGCGAGATGATCTCGTAGCGGTTCCACTCGCCGGGAGGATTCTCGGCGGCGACCATCTTCCGGGTATTGAGATCCGACTCCGGATTGACCCGTCCCGGTTCTGTCCTGGCCTTCGATCCCGCCATGAACCAGAAGTCCCCGGCATGACCGCTGTAAAGCTGGGCCTCAACGCAGTAAGGCCAGATCTTGTCGGGCCCGTTGATGTGCAGCAGGACGCCGCTGTTGCCGGCGGTTTCCGGCCAGCGCCATTCCACCACCAGCCGGTAGTTGCGGAACGCCTGGCGGGTCTTGATGTAGCCGTTGGGTTTTCCGCTGCACCGCAGGACGCCGTCGACCACCGACCAGGTCGCCTCCAGACGGGCGGCCGGGTCCTCCAGGAAGAAGGTCCATCCGGACAGGTCCTTGCCGTTGAAAAGCCGGACGGTCAGGTCCTCGGCGGGGGCTGGAGCGGGCGCTACAGCCGGAAGAAGCAGAAAGGAAACAATCGGGAGCAGGCGCATGGTACCTCCGCCGTTCGTCCCCCTCCGCCGGCGGACCGCCGGTGGCGGGACGACACACCTCCAGCCTATCCGCCGGGCTGGGGCGACGCAAGCCTTCCTTACTGATCAGCACAGGTTGAGCTGCTGGAGGAGGCGATCGAGGCGTCGCAACGCCTGTCGGCCGTAGTTGGCGGCGAGCGCCCGCAGCAGGCTGAGATCGAGTTGGGCGCCGGAGACCTGACAGGCCTCGGTGGCGTCCTGCAGAGCCTTCGGCCCGCCGGCGAACAGTTTCATGGCGACAAAATCCTCGAGGCCGATGATCTGCAGCGTGCAGTCGGCGACCGGCGCCGGGATGGTGCGGCTGGGAAAATCCGGCGCCAGACCTCGCAGTCCTGTCAGGAAGTCCACCCGGTTACCGAAACCATCGATTACCTGGATCAAACCGGAGACGGGGTCGTCGGCGTCCCCCCGGGTCACTCGGACCTGGAGTCCCAGCGCCTCGAACCGGGCGGCAAGCTGCTCCGCCCCCGCCGGGATCCCAGCGAGAGAGAGCACGGCGTCGGCGTCCAGACTCGATCGTGCAACGCCGTGGAAGGATGCGGCCAGCGCTCCGATGACGCCGTAGGGGATACCCAGTTCGTCCAGACAGGGAACCAGGGAGCAGAGAAGGAAAGCTGACTGGCCGGGTCCAGTGGGGGTCATGTGGAAGAACCGTTCCCGGTGCGGGAGCGTTCCCGGCGACGGCGGTACTCCTCACCGGCGCGCCGGAACAACTCGACAATCCAGGAAAGTTGGATCGCCGCTTCCAGTCGCTGTTCGGGGCGCATCGTCCTACACAGCTCCAACGTGTCTTCAGCAGCCTGCCGCCTCGAAGCCCCAGCTCGACCCCGAAAGCGCGGATGCGGCGAAGCGGCTGGCCGTGTTCACCCCCCTCAAGCCGCTGAGCACCGTGGCGGCGCTGATCCCGGTGTCCAGCACCATGGCCCAGGCGGGCAGTGTCCCTCTGACTTTCGAAGTCACAGGGGGAGAGGTGAAGCAGGAGGCGGTGCGCATCACCGTCTTCAAGGAGGACGGCTCGGGAATCATGTTGGCCGGAGGGGAGATGGCGGTTTCCGACATCAGCCGGCCGTGCCGGTTCCGGTCAGTGCGGCAGTCAAACGGCTGATCGTACCTGCAGCAAAACAAAGTCGTGCGGGTAACAGTGACTGCGGGATCGGGAGGCGCGTGTCCGGGTGGGGCTCCCTATGTGATCGAGCCTGGAAAACGAATCTACTCCGAGATCTCGCTGATCAACACCGCCGACGTCAAGGATTGCCCGCCCTGGGAGACGTCGAGTCTGAAAAACGTCACGCGCCGGGTGTGCGTGTACTTCCAGGACGGCCAGATTCAGCGCGCCTCGGAGACCTGCTACGGCCACCCGCAGGAAGTGACCGGGACCTACGACGCCTGTTCCGGCAACTTGAGCTTCCAGTTCAAGCTGTACGGGAAGCTCGGCACCTGGGCCGACTGGACCGGAAGCGCCACCGGCAAGAAGCAGGGCGTCGACATCTCAGGAACCTGGACGGGCGTCCAGAGCTACACGTATGAGGGCAAGCCGTGCGAGCGCAGTCTCTCGGGGACATTCCACGACTGAACTGCGGCGGGCGCGAACGGAGGGGATCCCACGGACGATACCGTGTGAGGCATCGGTGCCGGGAAACGCGGCGCGGTCCGGCAGTGCGGGGTACGGGGTCTGCCTCGGCTCGCAGACCCCGTTCCCCTGGATCCCGTTACCATGTCCCCTGCGGAAACGGGATGTTTGCCGGAAACGGGTGACGGAAAATCGGAGCCCGACCCGGGGGTGCAGGTGGTGCGTGAACGAACGTGGTCGGGCTCCGTGTCACCGCTGTGTTCGACAGCCCCCATTTTTGTTGCCCGCCGGGCTTCCCGCCAAGTACGCTCAGGCTACGTACGCGTACGTAACTCCGGATAGAATGGGGAGCGGCGGTCCAGACCTGGACTTGGCCCCGGTGGAGTTGTCGGGAGGTAAGCTTTGTCGTCGTTGTCGAAATTTGAGGTTCGGTCGGAACTGGAGCGGATGCTGGCGAGCCCGGTTTTCGCCCACGCCGACCGCCCCAGCCGGTTTCTGCGTTATGTGGTCGAAAGGACTCTCGCCGGGGAGTCCTCCGCGCTGAAGGAATATGCCATTGGGGTTGATGTCTACGACCGTCCCCCGGACTTCGATCCCCGTACGGACTCCATCGTCCGCGTGGAAGCGGGCCGTCTGCGGGCCAAACTGCGGGAGTATTACGACCTTTACGGTGGGGGCGACCCGCTCCGGATCGAGCTGCCGAAAGGGACTTACGTCCCCGTCTTCGAGCGGCTGGCGCCTGAGCCGGAGTCCCGCGGCGCTTCGCGGCCCGTCCGACTCCACAGGGCTTGGGTGTTGCCGGCGCTGGCTGTGGTCCTGCTGGGGGCTGTGCTGGTGTTGTGGCGGCAACGTTCCGACAGCGGGGGGATGCCCCAGGTCCGCTCCATCGCCGTTCTGCCCTTCATGAGCCTGTCCGGGACCGGTGAAGCCGAGCAGCTTGCGGACGGGCTGACCGACGAGATCATCGCCCGTCTGGCCCAGGCACCGGACCTGAAAGTGCCGGCCCGCAGCAGCACACTGCAGTACAAGGCGAGGACCGTCGACCTGCGGGATTTGGGGGCACGGCTGCGCGTGGATGCGGTACTGGAGGGCAGTGTCCGCTGCGATCCGGAGCGTTGCCGTGTGACCGCCGAGCTGATCCTGGCCCGGGACGGGTTCCATCTTTGGGCGGAGACCTACGAGGAACCGGCCGCTGATTTGCTGGCCGTCCAGGAGCGGATGGCCGCCGTCATCGCCGAGGATCTGCTCCGGCGGGTCCAAGGCATGGCCGGCTGGCGGGGCCGGGGAAGACACACCCCCCATCCGGCGGCTTTCTCCGCCTACGTGGAGGGTTCCCGGCTGTTTCGCCGGGACCGGCTGCGGGGTCAGAGCTTTGACGGCCTGCCGCCCGACCTGCAGCGGGCGATTGAACTGTTTGAAGAAGCGGTGGCATTGGATCCGGAGTTCGGTGAGGCATGGGCGGCGCTGGCTGACGCCTGCGAGTTTGCCATCCAGCTCGACCGCCGCCAGGGAGCACGACTGGAGGCCCGGGCCGACGAAGCATCCCGTCGGGCTCTCCGTCTGGACGACAGTCTGGCGGTGGCTCACGCCATCCAGGGTTCCCTGAGGTTCTACCGGCGTTGGGACTTCAACGGCGCGGAATCCGCATTTCGGAGGGCGGTGGAAATCCACCCGCGGGAGGCGCTGTGGCAAAGCCATCTCGCGGATCTGCTGCTGATCCAGGGACGGATGGCGGAAGCCCAGGTGGAAATCGATCGCGCCATCATGCTGGAGCCGAGATCCGGTGGGCTGCTGACCCAGAAGGCTTTGCTGCTTCACCACCGCGGCCTTTATGAGGAGGCCATTCATCTGGCCCGCCAGGCGGAGGCTTTGCAGCCGGGGGTGGTGCTGCCCATCTGGGTCCAGGGCCTGTGCCAGGAGCAACTGGGCCGCTGGGCGGAGGCGGAAAGCAGTTTCCGGCGTGCTTTGGAGCTTGCGCCTTACGACGGGCGCGCCTTCACGGCGTTGGGCCACCTGCTGGGCAAGACTGGACGCCGGGAGGAGGCGGAAGCGATTCTGGAACGCCTGAAGTCATGGGATGCAGTGGCGGGCAAGAGTTATCCCATCGCCCTGGTTTGTGTCGGCCTCGGACGTTATGAGGAGGCGCTGGACTGGTTGGAAAAGGCGTTTGAGGAGCGGGACCCGAGCTTTCCCTATCTGGGGATCGAAGCCCGCCTGACTCCGCTGAGGAACCATCCGAGAGCCCAGGAGCTGCTGCACCGCCTGCATCCCGGCCTCAAGTGGGAGTTCTCGTCCACGGCGGAGAACCGCTGACGCTGGAGGTAGCGATGCTGGATCGACGCCTTCGGCGTCGTCCTAACCGACCGCCTGGCGCCTCCCCGACGAACCGGCACCGAACCGTGGGACCTTCGAACCCTCGGACCTGCGGCCCCTCAGTGGAACCGGAGATCCCCGAAGGGGATCGACAACGGCAGCCCGGGGTCGAGCCGCCAGGCGGGCAGCGACACCGGCCGAGACGGTCGTGCTGCGGGTCAGAAGAAGACCCGCATACCCCCGTTGATCACTCGGCCGTCCAGCGGCGCCCAGGCGTCCACCGTCCAGCGTCCGTCAGGCAAAGGCTCGGGACGGACCAGCGGGTCCCAACGGGTCTGGCGAACGTCGGTCAGGTTCTCGAGGTTCAGAAACACCCGAAAGCTCTCGAACCGCTTTTCAGCCAGCAGTCCCATCAGGACATAGCTCCGGCCGGTGCTCCGGTAGGGATTGAGCTCCAGCGGCTGCCTGCCGGTGTAGTAGACCTCCAGCCCCACCCGGCCCCATTCCTCGTTCTCCCAGATCGCATTGAGACTGGCGGAGTGACGGGGATTCAGGGGCACATCCCGCCGGCCCGGACTGAATGGATCGCCCTCGGTGGAAAACGTGTAGTTGTGTGTTGTCACCAACAGGAAGTCGCCGCTTCGAATTCGTGCCAGGAGCTCGGTGCCCCAGGTGCGGACGGGACGCGGGTCATTGACGAGCGCGATCCGATCGGAGCCGACAAACTCCCGCTCAACGGGGTTGCGGACCTGCGAGGCGAACAACGTCGCCACCAGCTCGAACGGGCCTCGGGACCAGGTGGCATCGAACGAGACGCTGCGAACCCGTTCCGCCTCGAGCTCCGGCAGGGACTCGAGCCGCGACAGGCCCGTCTCCTCGATCTCCTCCACGAACGGTGTAGGCGCAAAGAAGCCGGTTCCGGCAGAGAGACGGAACGTCCACTGCGGATTCGGGCGGAGCAGCAGCGAGAACCTCGGGCTGGCGAAGGTCCCGTACTCGTTGTGGGCGTCCACACGGCCGCTCAGGCCCAGCGTCACCCGGTCCCCCAGTCCGATCTCGTCCTGGAGGATCAGGGAAGGTGTGACGAAGTTGTAGTCAAACAGCGGGAACTCCTGGTTGTGATAGACCTCCTGCTGGATCGCCCCCCCGATCACCCAGACGTGACGTCCGGAGGCTCCCTGCAGCACCGTCTCCGCGAACCAGGTCGAGCGGCCTCCCCGGTCCCGGGCTTCCCCGAACCGACGGGCTTCGGTCTGGTGTGCAAACGAACCCCGGACGCTCAACACCTGGTTACCGGCGACCGGCAGGCGGGCCACGATCCCCCCGTCGACCCTGCGGGTGTCGATTCCCTGGCCGAAGGGCCGTCCGTCCGGTGCGGTGGCCTGCGGCAGCGTCCCTCCGCGGCGGTTTTCCGCCATCACCCCGACGGTGGCAAAGACCGTCCCTCCGGTGGCTCCGTTCCAGAACACCCGGGGCCGAAACACTCCCCTGCCATATGCGGGCAGGTCCGTCCAGCCGTCTTCGTCGAGGTCCTGACGGGTCTGCCCGTGCAGTCCCCCGATCAGTGAATAGGCCCAGTTCCCACCGGGGGGCTCCGTCGCCCAGAAGGTGAGGTCGCCCGCTTTCTGGGTACTCGCATTCCACAGCAGCTCGCGATGGCGCCGGCGCGGTTGTTGCGAAACCAGGTTGATGACGCCGCCCAGTGCCGACGGACCGTACAGAGCGGAGGCGGCACCCTTGATGATCTCCACCTGACCCAGATCCAGCGGCGGTACCTGCAGCAGGCTCAACGAGTTGCCCTGGGCGCCGTAGAGGGGAAGACCGTCGGACAGCATCTGCGAGTAGCGGCCGCGCAGCCCCTGGATCCGGACGTTGGCCGCACCTGTGGACGGAGCGGTGCTCTGGACCCGCAGTCCGGTGGTCTCGGCCAGCAGCATGGCCACGCTGCCCGGTGTCATCAGGGCCTTCTCCTCGATTTCCTCACGGTTGACCACCTCCACGCGCACCGGCTGGTCTTCGAGTCGGCGGTCGGTGCGCGAGGCCCGGACCACGATCTCCTCTTCCAGCTCGATTTCGGGGGTCAGCTCGACAATCAGATGGGTCTCGGCTCCGGCGTCGACCACCACTTCGGTCGCGAAGGGATGGTATCCCTGGGCCGAAACCACCAGCTCGTGGCGCCCCGGTTCCAGTTCCATCAGCGCAACGCCGTCTTCGCCGGTCGCGGCCCGGGAGGCTTCGACGGTTACGGCGGCTCGGGCCACCGGGCGGCCCTCGGCCTGCACCTCCACCTTCAGGCGGCCGGGGGCCGCCCCTTCGAGGGCGGACGACGGCCAGAGCAGGACCAGCAGAACAGCGTGTATGCCAGGTAGGTTCAAAAGGTTCAAAGGTTCAAGGGTACGAATGTGCGTATGATAGATTCCTTCCAAGAATTCTTGTGTGTGGCAGCCGCGGGGAAGTCAGTCCTCGAAGCGGAGGTAGAAGGGCTCGCCCTTGACCCGCTGGGAATCCTTCAAGGCCTGCAGGGCTTGACCCACGACCCCGAAGGGCAGAGGTTCAACGGTGATAATGTCCGGGATGTAGACTTCGCCGTCGACCTCCATCCGGAAGCGCCGCCGCTGGACCGAGTCCTCGATGTTGAAGCCATGGGCCCCCAGGATGCGCGAGGCTTCCGCGATGCTGCCGGGGATGTGGCGCAGATTCATGCGGACGTAACCGCGGCGGCTGATCCGCCGAATGTCCGCCAGGGGGATCCGCGACTGGAGCGACGGCACGGGGTCGGAGACCCCCCGCTGGAGATTGCGCACCAGCCTCAGCAGGTCCGAGATGACGGCACTGGCAGTGGCGTGACGCCCCGCTCCGCGGCCGAGATACAACTGAGGACCGCAGCGTTCCCCCTCCAGGTAGACAGCGTTCATCTCGTTGCGCACCGCAGCCAAAGGGTGGTTCCGCGAGATCAGCGCCGGGTAGACATGCGCTTCCAGAGCGCCGTCCGGTGCCAGTTGGGCCGTCGCCAGGGACTTGACGGCATAGCCCGGTCCTCCTTCCTCCACCCCCGACTTGGCGGCGAAGTCCAGGTCAATGGGAGTGATCCCGTTGATCCCTTCGCAATGGATCTGTTCCGGGGGAATGTAGGTATCGAAGGCCAGCGCGGCCAGGATGGCCAGCTTGTCCCGGGCATCAAAACCTCCGGTGTCCAGGATGTGGTCGGCTTCCGCGAAGCCTTTCTCCTGGGCGAGCCGCAGCGCCTGCGAGAAATCCATGCCCTCCTCCATCCTGGACAGGATGTAATTGGAGGTTCCGTTCAGGATACCGGTGATCCGGGTGAAGCGCTCCCCGAAAAATCCTCTCAGAGTGCGGATGACCGGAATCGAGCCTGCCACGGCCGCCTCGAAGGCGAGGTCCACCCCCGACTCCCTTGCCGCGGCCACCAATTCAGGGAGGTGTCGCGAAACCACAACCTTGTTGGCGGTCACCACGCTCTTGCCCGCGCGCAGGGCCCGCACCAGGCAGCTCCGGGCCGGCTCCTCGCCGCCCATCAGTTCCACCACCAGACGGATTTCCGGATCGTCCAGGATTTCGTCCAGACGGTCAGTGAGATGGGTGAACGGGATCTCCCGCGGTTTGGACAGATCCCGCACCGCGATCGTCTTCAGGCGGACGTCCGCGGCCGCCGGGTGGTTCCCCAGCAGAAACTCGACGACTCCGGTACCGACGGTCCCGAAGCCGATCAGACCGACGTGGATGGTGGCAGAGGGCATGGTCGCTGGCTGTGGTGGATTCAGGTGCGGAAGGCGGGCCTCCCGGCGGCCTCAAAGGGTCGCCGGGAGCCGGTTTGCAGTTCCGGGGGAGCCCCCGCCTATCCGATCAGCTTCATGGCGTCGGGGTCCCAGCCGTAGATCTTGTTCTCGAGATAACAGAGGTTTGCCAGCAGGGCGGGAGCAGCGGCCCGTTGGCCGAAAGTGCCGTCTTCCACCACTTTTCCTCCCTCGCGGATGGCCCGGAAGAAGAACCGGAAGTGGTCGATGCGGGAGTCGTATCCCTCCGGAACGACCCATTCCGTTTCCCCCGCGGTGGGAGTCAGATGGGGCTGGGTTTCCCCGGTGTGGATCCGGCGGTACTCCTCGATCCATGCCTTCTGCTGCGCTTCAGAGAAGGTACGCACCGAGTTGTAGCCGTAAACCAGCTCCTCGAAGGAGGCAATCTGCGGGAGACTGCGGACCACCCGGATGCTGGTGTCGCCGATGTGCATGATGCCTTCGTTGCCGATGAGGCTGAAGGTGGGGCCATGCCCGCCGTCGGCAAAATGGGCACCCAGGAAGAGCGTGAAGGCAGGGTGCGTACGGGTCTGCGGATACTCGTACAGGCCGAGGATCAGGTCCGGGACCTCCCGCTTCTCCTTCCAGAACCGGATGCCGCCGGTGGCCATCGCCTTGGTGGGACCGGTAGAGTCGATGATGTAGTGCAGTGCGGAGAAACGGTGGACGTACATGTCTCCGGCGACTCCGGTGCCGTAGTCCCAGTACTTCCGCCAGCGGAAGAAACGGTCGGCATCGAAGGGAACCTTGGGGGCGGGACCGAGGAAGCGGTCCCAGTCGATGGTCTGGGTGGAGGCATCCGTGGGGATGGAGTATTCCCAGGCGCCCAACGCCGAGTTCCGGCTGATCAGGATGTCCGCCATGTTCAGCTCGCCGATGATCCCGGACCGGTAAAGTTCCCGGGCCTTCTCGGCCAGAATGTCGCTGACCGTCTGGCTGCCGATCATCAGAACCTTGCCGGTCCGTTTCTCGGTTTCGATCAGCTTGGCGCCCTGCTCGATCTTCTGGACCATCGGCTTCTCCAGATAGACGTGCTTGCCTGCTTCCAGGAACTCGATCGCTAAAGGCTGATGGGTGTGGTCCGGGGTCGAGATGATGACCGCGTCGATATCGGGGCGGTTCAGGATCTCGCGGTAATCCCGGGTCACTGCCACGTGGCTTCCGAACACTTCGCGGGTTCGCTCCAGCCGGCCCTGGTAGCAGTCGGAAGCGGCGACCAACTCCACCCCCGGCACTTTGAGCGCAGTCTGGGTATCTTCGAAGCCGATGATTCCCATGCCGATGGTAGCCAGCCGGATCCGGTCGTTGGCGGCGAATGCCGAGGCCACGACGGGCCGCGTTGCCAGTACGTTCGGCATGGTGGCCGCAGCCGCCGAACCGGCCGTGACCTTGAGAAAAGTGCGTCGCGAGGAACGATTCTGTGGCATAGCTTTCACCCCTTCAGATTGAATCCGTCCAAGTCGGGAACTCAGACCGCAAGCCTACCCCGAAACGGCTGGTGGAGCAATTCCCCCTGTGCTACTCTCGGGTCCGTGCGTCCCGCAGTGAGTTTCCCGGGGATTTCCCACACGCTTTCTGCTGTGCTGCTGTTGTGTCTGGTGTTCTGGTCGCCGGCCTGTTCCGACGGACCCGGGGAGCCGGCCGCTTCGCCTCCGCTGTTGAGGCTGGAGGTGGACGCAGGCGGCCATGACCGGCAGGACTGCCTGCTGCGCCGGGCTTTCGCCGCGGACCGCCTGCCGGTTCAGGTCGTGGAAACCACGGACGGCAGGTCGACTCCGGTCCCTTCCCAGTATGACCCTACCGCCGGCGAGCTGGTCTGGGTGGCGCCGGGAGAGTTCCCCCAGGGGACGACCCGCTCATTTGTGGTGCTGCCGGCAGACAGCGCCCCGGCCGGATTGATGCCCCCCGGACGTGAAGGTCCCGCCGGAGCAGTAAGGGATCCGGACGGGTTGGGGCTGGAGCTGCTGGTCCGGGGAGAGCGGGTGCTGAGATACAACTGCGCTCTGGTCCGTCCCCCCGATCCGGCAATGCCGGCCAGCCTCGCCCGCAGTGCCTACATTCATCCGCTGTGGGCCCCCTCAGGCAAGGTGGTCACGGATGATTTCCACCCTGACCATGCCCATCAGCGGGGGATCTGGATGGCGTGGACCGAGACCCGGTTTGAAGGCCGCAGTCCCGACTTCTGGAACCTGCCCGAGCAGACGGGGACCGTGCGCCTGGCCGGTATCGAACGGATTCTCGAGGGGCCGGTTTTTGCAGGTCTGGACGCACGTCACCAGCATGTCGACCTCTCGGCGCCCGGGGGAGCGGTCCCGGTTCTGGAGGAACAGTTCGAAATCCGGGCTTACGTTCTCGGCGGCAAGCGGGCCGGTTTTTTTCTGGTGGATGTCACCTCGAAGCAGCGCAATGTGGCGGGCAGTCCATTGGAGCTGCCCGAATATCATTACGGGGGATTCGGGGTTCGGGGAGCCCGGAGCTGGACCCCCGATGTGCTTTCCGTGCGGACCTCCAACGGCAAGGACCGGGCGGGCGCGGACGGGTCGCGGGAGCACTGGATCCTGATGGAGGGGCCGCTCGCAGACGGGACCCCCGCGGGGGTGGCGGTGTTCGGCCATCCCGGGAATTTCCGTTCCCCGCAGCCGATTCGGATGCATCCCGAGATGCAGTATTTCTCGTTCAGCCCTCAGCGGTTGGGGAGATTCGAGATCGCTCCGGGGGCGGAACTGGTGTCGCGATATCGAGTCCTGGTGTACGATGGTTCCCCTCCGGAATCGATTCTTCAGTCCTTCTGGTGGGACTACGCCGAGCCCCCGGAGATCCGGGAAGAATAGCAAGGTTGAGGAGTTACGGGTTGCGAGGCGCACCGCTGCCCCACCTTTGAACCTTATGGGCCTGTGAAGCTTTGAACCCCCTTGAGCGACTGAAAACGGCACGATGTTCCGCTATCTGATCCCCCCGGAAACGTGGCGCGTTCCCGTCCTGGTCACCTGCGGAGTGCTGGTGGGACTGGGCCTGCACGTGCTTTACATTTCCAACGCCGTTTCTTACCTGTCGGATGCGCCTCAGACCTGCGTGAACTGCCATGTCATGAACCCTCAGTTCGCCACCTGGCAACGGGGAAGCCATGGCCGCGTGGCCACCTGCAATGACTGTCATGTACCGCAGGACAATTTCGTCAGGACCTATCTGTTCAAGGCGCAGGACGGCATGCGGCATGCCACGGTGTTCACCATGAGGTGGGAGCCGCAGGTGATCCGCATCAAGGAGGCCGGCAAGGATGCGGTCCAGGGCAACTGCATCCGCTGCCACAGCCGGCAGCTCCATCCGCTTTCGCTGCGGGCCGATGCTGCGCAGTTCGAGCCGGCTGCGGGGGGACGTTACTGCTGGGACTGCCATCGGGAGACGCCCCACGGCCGGGTCAACAGTCTGGCGTCGACACCTTATGCCCGGGTGCCGGCGCTGTCACCGGTTTTGCCCGAGTGGCTGGTCCGCTATCTGGGGGAATCGGGCCCCTGATCGCTGATCTCAGGACCGGGCTGGCCCCGGTGTCGGGAGTAAGACGGGATGAAGACGATTCGTGAACTGGTGAACGAGAGACCGTGGCTGGGGTGGCTGCTGTTTCTGGCCACCGTGGTGGGTGTGTTCCTGCTGGGCCTGCTGGCCTCATCCATTGTGGAGCGGCGCAGCGAGAGCATGGCGCTGCAGGTGGTCAAGCCGATCCCCCAGTGGGAGCCCCGCAACGAGGTTTGGGGCCAGAACTATCCACGGGAGTATGAGAGTTACCGCAGGACGCTGCGGACCGATTTCGCCAGCAAGTACGCCGGTTCCGTCACCATCGACTATCTTGAACAGTTTCCGGAGCTGGTAGTGCTGTGGGCGGGGTATCCCTTCTCGCGGGAGTACAACCAGGCCCGGGGGCATGCCCATGCCGTCCGGGACGTAAGGGAGATCCTTCGCACCGGCGGCCCCGAGACCAGCACGATGGCGGCCACCTGCTGGACCTGCAAGAGCACCGACGTGCCCCGGGTGATGGCCCGGGACGGAGTCGCCGCCTTCTACGACGGGCGCTGGATCGACAAGGGCTCCGAGTTCGTGAACCCCATCGGCTGCCAGGACTGCCACGACCCCTCGACCATGAACCTGCGTCTGACCCGTCCCGCCCTGGTGGAGGCGCTGGAGCGTCGGGGCCGTCAGGTCTCGGACCTGACCCACAATGAAATGCGCTCCCTGGTCTGTGCCCAGTGCCATGTGGAGTACTACTTCAAATCCGAACCGAAGAACTATCTGACCTTCCCCTGGGACCGGGGGTTCACGGCCGAAGCGATGGAAGCCTACTTCGACAGCCTCGAATTCTCGGACTGGACTCATCAGCTCAGCAAGGCACCCATGCTGAAGGCCCAGCATCCGGACTACGAGCTCTACCTGACCGGAGTCCACGCCGCCCGGGGAGTCTCCTGCGCCGACTGCCACATGCCCTACCGCAGCGAGGGCGGGGTCAAGTACACCGACCACCACATCCAGAGTCCCCTGAACAACGTGGCCAACTCGTGCATGGTCTGCCACCGCGAGCAGACCGAGCGGCTGGTGCAGGACGTCTACGAGCGGCAGGACAAGATCCACGAGCTGCGGCGGCTGGCCGAACAGACGCTGGCCGCGGCCCACATCGAAGCGGCGAAAGCGTGGGAAGCAGGTGCCGGGCGGGAGGAGATGCAGCCGGTGCTGCGGGCGATCCGCCACGCCCAGTGGCGCTGGGACTGGGTGGCGGCCTCCAACGGGATGGGTTTCCACTCCCCTGCCGAGGCCCTGCGGGTGCTGGGGACGTCGATCGCCAAGGCCGAGCAGGCGCGGCGCCTGGTGGCGCTGATCCTGGTCCGCCTCGGTGCCCCGTACCCGGTGGAAATGCCGGATCTTTCCACCAAGGCCAAGGCCCAGGCGTTCATCGGACTCGACATGGAACGGCTGCGTGCGGACAAGCTGAAGCTGCTTGAAACCTTGGTTCCCGAGTGGGACCGCCTGGCACGGCAGCGCCAAGGTACGTTGCAGGACTACTGACCGTCCGGAGCTGGTCTCAGGGGAACCGTCGCAGGGGTCAGACGGCGCCGGTGAAAGCCGGGACATCCCGAGACTGGGGTGCTTGCGTCTCCGAACCCAAGGGAATAGAATTCGTTCGTTGGGCGGAGACTCCGCCGGGGACCCGTAAAGGCGGGAGTCTTCTGAGGACGGAGGGACAGAATGAAGGTCGGTTTCCCTGTCGAATACAATTTCGGGCTGGAAAGCCGCGTCTACGAGCATTTCGGGTCAGCGCCGCTGTTTCTCATCGTCGATTCCGAAAGTTATGACTTCCAGGCGGTTCCCAACCGCAGGGGAGGGAACGGCTGCCACCAGTGGAGTTCGCTGCTGGCCCAGGGTTGCCGTGGAGTGGTGGTGGAAGCGATCGGCAAGAACGCCTTCGAACAGCTCCGGGAAGCCGGGGTGGCGATCTACCGCGGCTGTGGGATGAAAATCGCCGATGCGCTGGCCATGTTGCGCTCCCACCGCCTGCAAGAGCTGGACGGCCCCATGGAATCCCGTAGCAGGCTGGTGGCGAGCCACTTGTACTGAACCACCCGGAGGCACGGCTTCCCTGCCGGTCGACGCGGCGTGTGCCGGCTCCCCAAGCCGGTCACTCCGCGACTGGGTCGCCTCATCCCCTCCCCGGTTCGCATAATCCGGCCGCCGCACAAACGGCCATGGGGGAGGAGGCATTCGATGCTTTGGTCAAGCACAGACGCACTTGATTACCGGTGAACGACATCCTCGGTTCCGGACACCGGAAACTGCGGTGATTCATCACTGCTGCATCTCCAGACGCTCCCGTCGTCAAACTTGGCCTCCTGCAGGACGAGCTGGATTCGGCCTGCAGGAGAGACATCGAGCGCCAGCCTTCGAACGTATCTGCCCCCGGCCTGCCCGACACGCAGCCTCGACCAAGCCTCGAAACCGCGCAGTGACCCGTTTTTGTCGTAATGGTAGGCCAGGATGGTGTGTTCTCTGGGTTCAGGGCTGAGACCGTGGATCAGCAAGCTGACCGCTGGGTTGTCCAGGTCCGCAACCAGGATCGGGTCCGTGATGACCGATGGAGAACCTGGTACGAAGTGGCTCTCAAGCTGCGACCCTACTCCGGCGGCCATCCCGAACAACAGGAAGACTGCCAGGCAAGCCGTCCAGGTTGTCCGGTGAGAAACAGGGAACTTACTTACGGACCTTGGGGAACCTATTCCACCAACGCCGTCAGCTCCCGCACCCGGCGCTCCAGACGCGCACTCATCTCCGGGTCGGTCAGGAAGGGGCGATAGCGCTCCGGCAGAAAACGCAGGTCCGTACATTCCCGGATCGCCACCAGCTCCTGCAGCTCCTTCTGCAGCGAGTAGTTGGGCGATACGAAGTTGCGGACCACCTCGGCCAGGATCGCCGGGTCGGGACGGCTCATGCCCTGAAGCGCGGCGCGCCGGATGGCCTGGACCACTATGCTTTCCAGGTCCGCCCCCGACAGGCCCTCGGGGATTTCCGGCAGCGACTGCGGCTCCAGCTCGACGCCGTTCTTGCGCCCGAGCGTGAGCATCAGTTCCCGGCGTTCTTCGGGCGTCTGGGGGGCAAAGAGCGGGATGTGGACCTCGCAACGGCCCTGACGTTTCAGGTCCACCGGGAGCAGGTCCGGCCGGCAGGTGAGCAGCATCCAGATGATGCGGCCGCGGTATTCGGTATTACTCATCTGGTTGCTGATCATGGCAAACAGCCGCCCCGAGGTGCCGCTGTCCCCGTCGGCGGAGCGATTGCCCAAGGCGGCATCCGCTTCGTCGACGATCACCATCACCGGCCCCAAAGCCCGGATCACCGACAGCACCTTCTGCATGTTGCGTTCCGAGGAGCCGACCCATTTCTCGCGGATGTCGCGGAAAACCACCGCCGGGATCCCGATCGAGCCCGCAAAGCAGGTGGCGGTGAACGTCTTGCCGGTGCCCAGCACGCCGCAAAGCAGATAGCCCATGGGTACCGCCGCCAGCCGTCCTTCCCGGATCAGCCGGGCATCCTCCAGCAGGCGCTCCCGCACCGCCGGCTGGGCGACCACCATGTCCAGGGTGTAGCGGGGCGTGACGAAGTCGACCAGGCCGAAACACTCCTTTTCCACCAGCTCTTTCTTCGCGCGCTTGACGTATGTCAGGTCAAGCCGGCGCTGGGTCTGCAGACTCCGCCGCACGACCTGGGAAAGCCCCACCAGGGTGAGGCCGTTGGAGAGCTGGGCCAGTGACGAGCGCTCCTCGGGGCCGAGTCCCTGCACCTCGGGATGCTCCCGGGCGAAATGATCCAGATATTCGCGGCGGGCCGCCTCATCGGGGATCGGAACCTCCACCTTGGCCACGAACGGGTTTTCCACCAGACGGCGGTTCAACTCTCCCAGGTTCTCGGTAACCAGGCAGATGGTGATGTCCGCCTCCCGGATCCGGGGATCATTGGCCCAGTTCAGGATCTTGACCAGGTTCGCGCCCACTTCGCCGGAAAGCCAGGCGGAATCCACAGACGGCACGATCAGCTCGGGATAGCGCAGCAGCAGCGCCACCCGCTTGCCGTTTCCACCCGCTGCGGACTCCAGCAGCTTCTGGAGCAGGTAGCGGTCCAGGACTTCCAGGGCCTGGGAGGGATCCCGGGGAAGGGCCCGCGAGTACTCAGAACCGGAAGCGAGGTCCAGAGCGGCCAGCGCCCGCTGAAAGTCCTGGCGGGCCGCCCGGCGGCGCTCGAGATTGGGGTCCACAAAGGCGATGCCGGACCCGCGGTCATACCGGATAATGACGTCGCGGCGGGCGAAAATCTGGCTGGACAGGTACTCCTCCAGCGAGAGGTACGCGGTGATCCGGTTCTCGGCGTCGCGGACCGGGACCAGGTCGTGCACGTTGCCGTACAGGATGAAGACGCTTGCCGCGCCGCTGACGTAGGCTTCGGCCAGCTCGCGGACCCAGCCGGGTTGCCCGGGAAGGGGAGAGAGGTCGGGTCTCATTGGGTCTGTCCTTGAATCTGGCTCTGTCGCAGAGGCGTCCCCAGCAGTTCGGGTGCCGGGCCCGAGGCTCCCAGATCCACCGCCGGCAGGTCCATCGACCGCAGCATCTCCTCCACCGACGACAGCCCGGCGGTCGCCGAGTTGACCTCCGCCTCAATGTAAGCCGGATCCTGGCGGGTGAGCGCCTGCTCCTGGATGAGCATGATGGAGTTCTCCACCCGGACCAGCCGGGCGGAGATCGCCTGCAGATTCTCTTCGGCCCGGGCCAGGTTCTCCAGGCGCCGCCGCAGCACGTCCACGTTGTCTCGATAGGCGGCCCGCAAGGACTCGGGAAGGGATTCGTCAGCCATCAATGCTTCGTTTCTTTTCAGGTCTTCCTCCAGTTCCCGTTTGGGGACTGAGGCGCAGAACGCCTCCAGAGCCTGCTCGTAGGCCAGCGTTCGCAGAAAGACCCATAGCAGTTGGTTGACACTGCGGGCCTGATGGTTTTCGAGAATGGTTCCCACGCGGTTGGGACTGCCGGTCTGGAGCAGGGAACCCTGCAGGGCGAGACAGCGCTGGCGGACCGCTTCATACCGCTTGCGCCGGGGAGGGTTGAGGGCGGCGATGAGCTGGAAGGCGGTGTTCTCCGCCTCCTCGCCGCGCTCCCGGGCGCGCCTGCGGGCCTTGACCACATCCTGGAAGCGCTTCCGGTGTGACCGGCCCAGCAGGTACAGGATCTCCACACCCGCCACCAGCGGCCAGATGGCCAATGGATTCAGGCTGACGATTCCGGCCAGGAACCCTCCGATGAGCAGAATCAGGTTGTACTGGTCCTTGAACGCTTCCTTGATGTAGTCGAGGAGAGTCAGTTCGGGATCGCTCATGAGAGTCAGGCTTTCTCGCCGTGAATCCGACTCTTCAACAGAGCCACAATCTCCCGGAAGTCGGCGCGCTGTTCCACCACCAGAGGGGGATCGTCCGGGCGCGGCAGTGGCAACTCCTCCACCACCCGTCCCGGCGGACCCTCCATCAGGTACACCCGGTCCCCCAGGTAGGCGGCCTCGGTGATGCTGTGCGTCACGAAGAACACGGTAGACTGCATCTCGCGCCACAGCCCGATCAGCAGCTCCTGCATCGCGTAACGCGTCCCCGGATCCAGCGCGCCGAATGGTTCATCCATCAGGACGATCTTGGGCCTGACCGCCAGCGTGCGGGCGATCGCCACCCGCTGTTTCATGCCGCCGGACAGTTCGTGAGGGTACTTGTGCTCGTGTCCGGCCAGTCCCACTCGGGAGATCCAGGACCTCGCCGTTTCCCTGCGCTCCGCCCTCGGCATGCCCTGAAGCTCGAGTCCAAACTCGACGTTCCCCAGGACTGTGCGGTTCGGGTAGGAGGTGTAGTCCTGGAACACCATGGCACGATCGGCGCCGGGTCCGGTCACCTGCCGGCCGCCGACCAGGACCTCCCCCCGCGTCGGCGGGAAATGGGGCTCCAGCCCGGCGATCAGCCGCAGCAGGGTGGACTTGCCGCAGCCGCTGGCTCCCAGGATGGTGATGAATTCACCGTGATCGGGGATGTTCTCCACCACGAAACTGACGTCTTCCAGGGCGAGGAAACGGTCGCGGCCCCGCGTGAACTCCTTGCTGACGTTCCTGAACTGGACCACGGGCGGGGTCGGTCCCTCCGCCTTGACGTGGACCGGGACGGGCTCAGTGGTCCACTGCTGGGCCCGCGGTGCCGGAGTTGAAGCCGAAGCTGGAGCCTGATCGGTCATGGGCGACTCTTACTGTTTGGCGAAGATGTAAGGAAACAGGCGCTTCTGGATCGCGTAAAGCAGGCGGTCGATGCCGAACGCCAGCAGCGTGATCACGAACAGCACCAGGTAGATATGTTCCCGGGGACCCCTCCGCTGGGCCACCTGGATGATGTAGCCGAGCCCGAACTTGGCGTCGATGAGTTCCGCCAGCACGATGTAGCCGAAAGCCAGGCCGAACAGCAACCGCAGGGAGTTGAAGATGTCCGGCATGGCGAGCGGGATCAGGACCTTGCTCACCACCTGACGCCGGTTGGCGCCCAGCGTGTAGGCGGTCTGGACGAAACGTTCGTCCACATCCAGGACCGCCCGTGTCGTATCGGCCAGCACGAAGCCCACGCAGGCGATAAAGATGAAGAAGACCTTCTGCATCTCTCCCAGGCCGAACCAGACCAGGGTCAGCGGGATCAGGGCGGCGATGGGGATGTTGCGCAGGAAGACGCTGATGGGGTGGAACACCGCCTCCACCGCCCGAACGCACCCTCCCAGGATTCCCAGCGGAATCCCGATCAGGGCAGCCAGTCCAAACCCCAGCAGGATCCGGCCCATGCTCCAGGCGACGCTGCGGGACAGGGCGGCGTCGAACCACAGACTCTTGAGCTGCCCTATGACTTCCGCAGGGCTGGGCAGCGTCAGGGGGGAGAGAATCCGCTCTTCAGGGCTGCCCAGCGTCAGCAGAAACCACAGGAGGAAAACCGCAACCACCGACCCCGCCTGCAGCGCTATCGCCAGCGGCCGGGTCAGAGCCTTCCGGAGATCGGCCTGGATCATCCTTACATCTGCTCCAGCGGATAAACCTTGATCTCGACACGCCGGTTCAATGCGTGGTTGCCCGGCTCGATCTCCCGGTTCCAGCCCACGCCGTCCACTGAAAACTGGTTGGGCTGCAGCTTGAACCGCTTGACCAGCTCCTCCTTGACTGCATTGGCCCGGCGCATGGAGAGGTCGCGGACCGCCTCGAAGGGAACCGCACCTTTCATCGACGCATCCGTGTGACCCTCGATCACGACCCGGGCCATTCCGAACTGGCCCACCAGTCGCCCCACCTCCTCGATGATCTTGTTGACATTGGGATCGTAAAGCTGACCCTGGTCGTTCTTGCGAAACAGGTCCGCGGAGTTGGGGTAGAAGTGGATCCGCTGGACGTTGGTCAGGATTTCGCTGGCTTCCGCCTGGATGGCGCCCACTCCCTTGGGGGTAAAAGTCACTGTGTACTCGTCACGGGAGCTGGCATAGGGCTGGACGTTCTCCAGCGCCTTGATCCAGGTGAAATCCATGACCTGGTCGAAACGCACCGCCGAGCTGATGGAACCCAGCTTCAGATAGAGCGTGCTGGCGGTTTCCCAGTACCGCTCAAAATTGGTCGGGTTGTTCTGGTTCAGGAAGAAGTCCTTGTTCTCGGCATAGTTGGTGGAGTGGGCGTCGGCCAGCATGCCCAAAGCCTCGTCGGTGGACAGACCGTACGCCTTGCCCATGATTTCGGCCGCCCGGCGCCGGTTGGAATCCTGCTTCAGTTCCTCGACGGCGTCGAAAAAGCCCCGGACCAGCCCGTCGATAATCTTGGGGTTGTCCCGGACAAAATCGGCACGCCCGAACATGACGTCGGCGATCAGCTTGTTGGCGGTGGCGGTGCTGACCAGCAGCTTGTTGCCCTTAACCTCGGACAGGTTGTAGATGTCAGGCGCCCAGCTTACGCAGCCGGCCAGGGAACGGTCGGCATTGAACGCCGCCGCGGCCTGGAATGCGTCCTCCGTAAAGCGGAAATCCACGTCGGACGGCTGCAGGCCGGCGTTGATGAGCAGGTTCAGCAGGAGGTAGTGGGACGGCGAGTGCTGCGCGAGTGCCACCTTCTTGCCGCGCAGGTCGGCCACCGAGTTGATGTTGTCGCGGACCACAAGACCGTCTCCGCCGTTGGACCAGTCCACCTGCAAAAACGCCCGCGGCAGGGCGCGGGAGTCCGCCTTCAACTGCTCGTAGAACAGCGGAATCATGTCCAGGGTCCAGGCGGTTACGTGAACATCGCCGGAAGCGAAGGCGTTGATCGAAGCGGCGGGGCTGTCGATGATCTTGATCGCCACCTTGAACCCGTATTTGCGGGCAAACAGGCTGTTGGGATTGGGGTCGGTCCCCCCGTTGGCGTAGAAAATCGGCGCCCATCCCGCCCATACGTTGAGACCCATCACCACCGTGTTGTCCTGCAGGGGCTTGTAATTCGCCACTCCCTTGACCGGGGGCAGAACCTCGGCGGGGACGAACCGGTACTCCTTGACGGTGGTGATCCCGGTGGCATCCGGCGCCTCGGATTCCCGGCCGAGGTCGTCGGAGGTGAAAACGCCGCCGCCTCCACCTTCCGGGAAGATCCAGTCGCGAAGGGAATAGATTCCCAAGGCAAAGAGACCGATGACCACCAGAAGAATGAGAATCCAGGCGGCCGGCTTCAGTCCGACCCGCGGTTCGTCTGCCATGTCTTCCTCCTAATTCGTGGTTCCTGCCACGGCGCCCCCGGCTGACCCGGGCTGGTGGCGGAATACCTCTTCCCGCCACCGCATCCGGCTGCCGCGCAATCGGCATCGGACGCACCAGCCGGGCGGTTTATTCAAACCGCCCCCGGGAGGGCGCCGCCACGCCTCACGACTGCTTGCCTGCCTCGGGCTCGGCGACCGGCTGCGCGGGGCCCATGGTCTTTTCCATCTTGACGGGCGCCGGCGCCTCCGCCAGCCCCTCCTCGATCTTGAACTGTTGCAGCAGTTCCGCCGCCATGGCCTTTTCCGCCGCCTCCCGGGCCTTGATGCGGTCGATGCCCTCGCTGGACAAGTCGGAGGCTACCTTGGACTTGGCTTTAGCCTGGTTGATCTGGTCGTCCAGCCGTCCCATGATCCGCCCGAAGTCCGTGCTGACGTCGAACTGGGTATTCAAAGCGCCGGCGGCTTCCGCCACCTCGGCCAGAGCCCGCTCCATCTGCAGGGCGGCTTTCTTTTTCTCCAGATCCTGCCGGGTTTTCTGGATGTCGGCCAGGGCGGTTTTCATTTTCAGGAGGTTGTTTTCATACGCCTGCTGATGGAGCCGAAGCTGCTCCTCGTTGCTCATCAGGTCCTGCTTGACCCGGGAGAGTTCCAGAGCCATCTGGCCGGCCACTTCCTCGTTGCCGGCCTTCAGGTGAGCCTTGATCTCGGAGGTCAGCCGTGCGACCCGGGCCCTGCCGTCGTCCACCTGCTGTTGCACCTTGAGGACCAGCGCCTGGTAAGTCGTCAGTCCGACGCGGCCTTCCTTGAGCCGCTCCGTCGCCTCCTCGAGTTTGGCTTCCGCAAGCTCGATGACGTACTTGTCCTCCATCCCGGAGATGAAGGTGTTGACGATGGCGTACCAGATACTGCGCAGCCGACTAAAGAGGCCCATGATTCCTCCTCCCCGTCATCCGGCGGACGTGGCGTGTGGGGCTCATGCTAAACCAAACGGTCTGTCATGTCAGCCGCGTCGCTGCGGGGTTCAGCCCACCGGGAGGCCGACTCCGGCCGCCCTCCGCTCCCGCAGGACCTCCCGGCGGAATCTGAAGCGTTCCGCCGGACGCCCGCCGGTGTGCAGCTCGAGCTTGCCGGTACCCTCCACCAGGCCTCCGCGGTCCACCAGCCGGCGGAAGTTTTGTTTGTGCAGCCGGACCCCCGCCAGGGCCTCCACCACGCGCTGCAACTGGAGCAGCGTGAACACCGGCGGCAGGAGCTCGAACACGACCGGCCGGTACTTGATCTTGCCCCGCAGCCGCCCCAAGGCGGTGGCCAGCATCCGCCTGTGGTCCAGCGCCATCCGGCGGCCCAGGCTGACGGTCGCCCAGGGAGCCTGTCCCGCCAGCGGAGATTCCGCCACCAGGCCGGCTTCGTAAAGCAGCTCCAGCCTCTCCAGCACCCGTTCGCCGTCCCACGCCGAACCGTCCAGACCGAAGGCGATGGCCAGCCGCTCCTGACGGGACTCCTTCAGCCGGGGATCCGAGTCCGCCCACAGCTGCAGGCGGGGGATGATCTCGGAATCAATCACCTTCGGGTGGCGCCATCGCCAGTCCTCCCAAGGGAGGTAGGCATAGCAGTCCCGCCAGCGGGCCTCGAGGTTGCCGGCCAGCTTGCCCTCCCGCACCAACGCCAGGTAGGCGATGGAGATGACCCTTGGTCCCCCTTCCCGCTCGACCGGGTCACGGTGGCGGTCGCCGAAGGTATAGAGCTGCTCGACGTAGCCCAGCTCCAAGCCTGTCTGTTCCCGAACCCATCTCCGGACACCCAGCTCCAGGGTGCGGTCGCGGGCCGGATCCAGGGGGCCGAAGGGGAGGGCATCCAGGCGATGTCCCGGCTCCGGAGAGGGCGGCGGGCCGGATACCGTCAGCACCCGCGGCGACTCGTCGGTGACGGCAATGATGACGGCGTTGAGTCCGATGGCAAATGGGATGGGGTTCATGCGATTGACTCCATCAGCCGGCCGGGACGCGGTGCCGTCGCACCGGCGGCCGGCAGCCTGGAGGCATCGGCCGCCTTGCCGATCTCCCGGCACCGGCCGGGGAGCCTTGGGTCCTAGACGGCACCATACACCGGCACCAACCCGCCGCGGGTGGAGCGGTTCAGGGGCGACGCCAGGAAGGCGATCGTCTCCGCCACGGCGTCCACCGACGGCCACCGCTGCCAGGGGGCGTCGGGCATGGCCCGCCGGTTCGCCTCCGTGTCCATGACGGAGGGAACCACCGCGTTGACCCAGATCCCTTCGGCGGCGACCTCTTCCGCCAAGGCGCAGGTCAGCGCCGCCACCGCGGCCTTGCTCGAAGTGTAACCGACCATTCCGGATCCCTGGCGGGGTTCGAGGGCCGGACGGGCGGCCACGTTGACGATCCGACCCCCTTTACCGGTGCGCCGGAAACAGCGCACCGCCTCCCGCGAGCACAGAAAGGCGGTGAGAAAATTCAGCCGCCACTGGTCTTCCACCGATCGCGCCGATTCCTCCGCCACCGCGGCGGCAGCGAAGCCCCCCGCACAGTGGATCGAGGCCCACAGCTCCGGAAGACCCGCATAAAGCTCCGTCACGTCAGCCTCTGAGGTGAGATCCACCGGTCCCACCAGGCGCACTTCCGGATCCCCGCGCCACTCCTGTCCGGGCGCTCCAGGATCCGTCCGGTACGGGATGATGCAGCGGCCTCCGCGCCTCCTCAACGCGGTCACCACCGCCCGTCCCAAAGCACCCAGCCCTCCGGTGACCACTATTGTCCTGTCCAGGAATTCCCGGCTCCCGGCTGCCTGCATCACTCAGAATCCCTCCCGCCCCGGGACCGGCTCGGCCGGGTCCGGCCGCTGACCTGGTCCGTGGCGCTCATTCCTGTTTTCTTTCCACGAAAACCACCGACGGATCCATGGGATAACGCCCGAAGCGCTCCCCGTAGACCGCCAGTCCTCCCGGCAGCGACTCGTCGACTTCCAGCCGGATCACCAGCTCCCGCTCTCCCTCCTGCAGGCGCTGCAGCACCGATCCCGGGATGGGCGCGTCCACCAGATAGCCCCACGTTCCCGCGTCCCGGAGATAGCGGTCGCGGAGCTGTGAGTGCCAGGAGAGGATCCCCCGGTGGTCGGCGGGATCGTCCGGCAGATCGAAGACCCCGGCAGCCGCCCCGTTGATCCTGATCCTGACGCGGCTTGGGTGCGGGTCCTGGTCGGTCATGGGGTAGGCGTTGCGGTTCAGGCCGGGGTCGTGGCTCCCCAGACCCCGCATGTAATCGCCTCCGGCTGTCTTCCGGTCGGGGACATCCTTGCCCAACAGCTTCCTGGCGGACAGCTCCATCCGTACCGAGGCTGAGGTGGCGGGCCCCACTTTCAGGTCGGCGGGAAGCTGCAGCCGGTACTCGAAGAAACCGGCGCCGGTACCCGCCACCTTGAGACCCTCGAGGACCTGTCCCTGGTAGGGACCGCTCCAGCGGGAGTCTGCGTAGGAAGCCGGGGCGAAGCGCAGGATGCGCAGGAGCGCATTTTCCTCCTCTCGCGCCTCGTCACGGACCGAGGGGTGGGGGGCGCTCAGCAGAGTCGTAAAGTTCCGGTGCAGAACGGCTCCCGACAGATCCTCCACGAAGACCGCAAACAGCAGCAGCGCCGGCCGTTCCGGCAGCGTAAGCCGGACGGACTCCAGCTCGGCGCTGGTCCAGGAGCGGACTTCGATCACCCGTTCTCCACCCCAATACTCTTCCGCCCGCCCCAGGTCGTCCCATCCGTAGAGGGCAAAGCGGAGCCTGAGCTGTCGAGGGTCCGGATCCAAACGGTGTGCCGAGATCCACAGGGGTACCTCGATCGCCGATCCGGCCTGGACCTCCCGGCTCAGCTCCGCTCCGGGAATGACGTAGATCGGGCTGTGAAGATCCCGCAGAGACATCCCGGGTACCAGTTCCTCCAGTCCCGCGAATTTAGGGGAGCGGTCGTAGCGGTAGTACCCGTTCCACTCGTTGATGACGTCGTGATGTTCCGTGTACAGCCACCCCCCGATCTTCTGCCGTCGCCGGAACGCATTGAGCATCTGGTGGTAGTCCCAGCTCCAGTCCACATCACCAGTGCTGCCTTCGTATCCCCATACGTTCCCGCACTCGCTGTTCAGGAGCGGCTGCTCGCCCTGGACCCGGCCCTGGACGAAGTTCCAGGCTGAACCGGGGAAAGTCTGCCGCGTGATTCCCTCCAGCTTCTCCTCCCACGCCCAGCCCGGCAGGTACGAGTGCCAGGTGTTGAGGTCGGTGGCCACATGGTCGAACTTGAAGGGCGAGTTGTCCTCCACCAGCCGGGTGGGATCCAGGTTCTTGGCCAGTCGATACATGGACTCGACCCACTGCTGGGTGGCTTCGGTGTAGCCCTGCCCCCTGGTTTCCAACCCCCAGGTTTCGTTGAAGATCACCCAACTGAAGATGCTGGGGTGGTTGAAGTCGCGGTGGATCATCCCGCGCAGCGCCGCTTCCGCCTCCCGTCGCATGTCGGCGTCCGGTTCGCCCCAACTGTTGGGTACGTCGGCCATGATCAGGAGGCCCAGGCGGTCCGCCCAGTACAGTTTTCGGGGGATGGGGATTTTGACATGGACCCGCATGGTATTGAGTCCGAGGCGTAAGGAGCGCAGGACTTCGTCCCGAACGAATTCATCCGAAGGGAAGGTGTAGAAGCCTTCAGGATGGTAGGCCTGATCGAGCGTCATCTGCAGGTAGACCGGCCGGCCGTTCAACGCCACATAGGGATGTCCCGATCCCGGCAGTTTGACGACGCCGATTTCCCGCATCCCGAAGTAGGTGAAAACGACGTCCGCGGGGCCGGCGGCGCGCTGCAGGCTGAGGCGGACCTCGTACAGGTAAGGGTCTTCCAGCTCCCAGAGCCTGGCCCCGGGCATGGAAACCGTGAACCGATGGCCGGCCGCCGAGGGCGGAACCTGTCCCCTTACCGCCGGAAACTCACCCCTGGGGAACTCCAGCACGAATTCCAGTCCCGGTGGCGCCGGTTCCAGCAGTTGGAGTTCCACTTCCACCGAACTCGAAGCCGGTTCGGGGCGGAAACGGATCCCGGCCAGGGGACTGGACCCCCGCGCCTCCAGGTAGACGGTCTGCCAAATTCCGCGGGCGTTGCCGTAGCCCTGCTTGCCTTCCAGCTTGAAGGCCCGTGCCCGATCGTCAACCCGCAGGACGAGTTGATGGGAGGCACCGGCGCGGACATGCGGGGTCAGCTCGAACTCGAAGGGCAGGTACCCTCCCTGGTGAGTCCCCAGCTCCACGCCGTCCAGCCATGCGGTGGTCCGCCAATCGCAGGCCCCGACGACCACGAAGACCCGACGCCCCTCCCAAGCAGCCGGAATCTCGATGGCTCGCCGGTACCAGGCGATTTCCGCCTCATCAGGCACCGCCGAAAGCGGAGACCCCCACGGGAAGGGGACGCGGATCCGCCGGCCCGCCACGGTGTCGCCCCGGAACCAGGAGTCGGCCAGCCCCCGGTCCTCGGGGTCAAACCGGAACTCCCACCAGCCGTTCAGGTTGATCCAGTCCGGGCGGTGGAAATCGGGCCGCGGATGTTCCGGCAGGGGAATGGTCTCCGCCGCCAGGACAGAATGTGCACAGAACAGCAAACCCAGTACGAATCCGCGCAACCGGTGGGCGGTCATGAGCCTCACTATATCGGGAGCCGCCGGTGGCTTCCAGCTTCGAAGCCGCTTCAGGTTATGATGGCCCCTGCTCCCGGTGTGGATTCCCCATGGATGCTGATCTGCCGGTCATTCAGGGCTACAGCGAGGCGGCTCGTCAGGAGATGGTGCGCGGTTTTCTGAGCGGCGACACGCAGCCGGTATGCGTGTTGTGCGGCGAGGAGGTTCTGGTCAGGATGAGCTGCCCGCCGCGAGGTCAGGCCCGGATCGAGATGGAGTGTCCGAAGTGCCGGGAAAGCTTCGTGTGGTCGCCGCCTCCGCCGGGCCGGTGGGAGCCGCTGCACTTGGCGTACTTCCTGGAGCGGCGGCGACTCGATGCGGATCTGCGCTGCCCGTATGACGACTGTCGTGTGCTCACGGTGGAGTACTCGGACGGGACGGTCCTTTTCCGCTGCCCGTACTGCAGCCGCGAGGCTGCGGTGGCGGCGGCATCGGCGGTGACGGGGCGTCGGCTTGACACCCAGGGAGCTGGCAAACTATAGTCTTTCGAACAGGTTAAGCAGAGATCTTCGTGAATCGCAAGGTAGGGCTGCGGTGGTAAAGCAGGATATTGTCAGTCGGGTTTCGGAGCAGAAGGGGATCACCAAGGTCAAGGCCGAAATGGCGGTGGACGCCTTTTTCGACGAGATCAAGACCGCTCTTCAGAACGGTGAACGGATCGAGCTGCGGGGCTTTGGTGTGTTTGTGGTCAAACCGCGTAAGAGCGGTATCGGTCGAAACCCCCGAACTGGCGCAGAGGTGCCGATTCCTCCCGGGAAGACTGTCCGCTTCAAACCGGGCAAGGAAATCCGGTTTTCCGAGTAATTCCGCTTGGCTTCCGACCCTTCACTCTCCCCTCTGGATGCCTTTTCCCGGGCAGGCTGGACTGAAGTCGTACCCCCTGCGCCGGAGAAACGGTTGTTGCCGGCGGTGTTGTTCGGACTGACCTGCCTGACCACCCTGGCGGCAGGCTTCTTCCTCGACCTTGGTTTCTCGAACTCCGCCGAGCCTGCGGACCGGCTTGCCCGTCTGGCGACGCGACCCTGGGAGATCCTGTCGGGCTGGCCGTTTGCGGTTTCGATTCTGGCCTTCCTGCTGGCTCACGAAATGGGCCACTACCTGGCCTGCCGCCATTACGGCATCCGCGCCACCCTCCCCTATCTGCTGCCGGCTCCCCCTCTGCTGGTTCCCTTCGGCACTTTCGGTGCGGTGATCCGGATCAAGTCGGTATTCCTGAACCGGCGGCAACTGTTCGATGTGGGGATCGCCGGCCCGCTGGCAGGGTTCGTGGTGATCCTCCCGATCCTGGTGATCGGCACCCTGCTGTCGGTGGATTACGTGCCGCCCGAAGAGCCCGGCCTGACCCTGGTGGTGGGAGAACCGCTGCTGTTCCAGATCTCGGCGCGTTTGTTCTTTCAGGGGTCGGGACCCGACATCAACCTCCATCCGGTGGGCTGGGCCGCCTGGTTCGGGATGCTGGCGACAAGCCTCAATCTGCTGCCCATCGGCCAACTGGACGGCGGTCACGTGGTGTACGCCCTGTTCGGCGAGCGGGGCCACCGCCTGATTTCGATCGGGGTGTTTGTCGGCTTGGTGGTGTTGGGGCTGCTGGCCTGGCCGATGTTGACCTACCTGCTGTTTGCGGTGGTGGTCCTGGTGGTGATGCGGTTCCGCCACCCGCCGCCGTTGTTGCCGGAGGGGACTTTGAACCGGGGCCGGATCCGGCTGGCGGCGGTGGGGGCCGCAATCTTCATCCTCACTTTCATACCGGTGCCGGTGAGACTGGTCGAGCACGTCGGCCGGCTGTGACCCATCCGGGCGGTCCGGCCCGAAGTGCTAGAATCGCGCTCGCGATGGGAGTCAAGCCCGACACGTGGATCGTTGCGATGGCGCGGGATCATCGCATGATCGAACCGTTCGTCGAGGAGCTGGTGCGGGGCAACTGTCTGTCGTTCGGTCCCTCTTCGTATGGCTACGATTTCCGGGTTTCCCGTCATTTCAAACTGCTTCGGGAAACCTCCGGCGACCTTCTGGACCCCAAGCACGCCGATCCGTCCCTGTTCCTGGACGTGGAGGCGGACACGTGTATCATCCCGCCCCGCTCCTTCGTCCTGGCCCGCTCCCTGGAGTACTTCCGGATCCCCCGGGACATCCTGACGATCTGTGCGGGCAAGTCGAGTTATGCCCGTTGCGGCGTGTTCGTCAACGTGACGCCTTTCGAACCCGAGTGGGAGGGCTTTGTGACCATGTCGATCGCCAATCTGGGACCGCATCCGGTGCGGATCCACGCCGGGGAGGGGATCGCCCAGGTGGTCTTCATCTCCGCCGACGAAGTCTGCCGCGTATCCTACCGGGACCGGGGCGGGAAATATCAGGCTCAGCAGGGAATCGTGCTTTCGCGGGTGGAGCGGGATGAGACACCGGAGTCCTAGGGCCGCCAACCGGCGGCGCCTCCGTCTGTGGTGCCTGCTGGCCGTGCTGGTGGCTTCGGCCGCCTGTGGCTATCGGCCGGCCTCGAAGAACCGGACCCCGCCGCCCTTCCGCTCCGTCGCTGTCCGGCCGCTGGAAAACGAAACCACGGTTTACGAAGTGGAGCAGCTCCTGACCCGAGCCCTGGTGCAGGAACTGGTCAAACGGTCCGATCTCCTGGTCACTGGTGACGAGTCGGGCGCTGACGCCCTGCTGACCGGTTCCATCAGCCGGGTTACGGTCAGTCCCATCGGGTTTTCCCCCACCGGGTTCGCCTCCACTTTCCTGGTGACCGTTTACGCCCGCCTGGAACTGGTGGAACGGGCCACCGGCAAACGGCTGTTCCACGAACCGAACTATGCGTTTCGGGACCAGTACATCATCAACGCCGACGTGACCGAGTTCTTTTCCGAGTCGAACCCGGCGCTGCAGCGGATTGCCGAGGACTTCGCCGCCTCGGCGGTGGCGGCGATTCTGGAGGATTTCTGAACCGGCGATCCTCCGTCGACCGAGCGTCATGACTCTCAAGGAATTCAAGGCCTCGCTTCAGAATCCCCACCCCGTTTACCTGCTGGTGACCGACCAGCCGTTTCTCCGGGACCGGGTCTATGAGGCCTGCCGGGAGCAGGTCCCGGAGGAGTCCCGGGCCTTCGACTGGATGGTGCTCGATCTGGAAGCGACCTCTGCCGAGGAAGCCGTGGCGGGGATCCGCACCCTGCCATGGTTCTCGAGCCGGCGCTGGGTTTACGTGCGGAATGCCCACCTGGGTGAAAAGGCGTTTGCTCCCTATTTGCAGGCGCCGTCGGACCGGACGGTGCTGGTGCTGGAAGCGGCCCGGCGGCCGGCTTCATGGCCGAGACTGCCGGAGATTGAAATGGGCCCGGCGGGTGATCCCGAGAACGTGGTCCGGGCCCTGGTTCGGCGGGAGAACTATCAGATCGACGACGCTGCAGTCCGCCTGCTGGTGGATCTGGTGGGATCCGACCTTCAGCAACTCCAGTCGGAGCTGGAGAAACAGTTCCTCTACTGCCTGGAATCCAGAAGGATCGACGTGGAGTCGGTGCTGGAGCTGGTGATGGAGGTTCGGGAGCGCGACGTGTGGGAACTGATCGGTTCCCTGGCGGAGCGCAAGCCGGCCGAGGTGGTGATCCTGCTGCACCGGTTGCTGGAGGGAGGCGCCGCCCCTCTGCAGGTACTGGCCACCCTGTACTGGAACTTCTCGCGGCTGCTGGCGCTGCGGGAACGTCTGCAGGATGGGGAACGCTACCAGCACGCGTTGGCCGAACTGAAGTTGTGGTCCTACCGGGGCCGGGAGAAGGAAGTCCGGGCCCTCAGTGTGGATTTCCTCCGGGGGCTGCTGCGCCGGCTCAGGGAGGCGGACCGACTGTCGAAGACCACCGGGACGGACTTGGCCATCCACCTGGAAGTTCTGCTGGTTGACACCTGTCGCGGGCCGTCCGTATAATCGCGGTTTTCCAGGCCCCCGGATGCCCGCTGAAGGAGGCGGACCGGAGGCCGAACCCAGGAGTCTGAAAGGTATGCCCAATATCGAGTCTGCGGTCAAGCGGATGCGCCAGAGCGCCAAGCGGCGCCTCATCAATCGCAGTCACCGCTCCCGTATGCGGACCATGATCCGGAAGTTCCGCCTTCTGGTAGCCGAGAAGAAGCTGGACGAAGCCCGCAAGCTGCTGCCGTCGGTGTTCTCGGTGATCGACAAGACGGCCCAGAAGGGGACGATCCACCGCAATACCGCGGCGCGCCACAAGTCCCGGCTGGCCCGGAAACTGGCCGCGGGTTAACTCCCCCCACCTTGAAAAAGCTGGTCCTGCCCGACAAGGGTGCCGAGATCCTTTTCGACGTCCAGGACGAAAACGTCCGGCTGCTGGAAAGCCTGTTTGGCGTCAGGATCAGCGCCCGAGGTTCGGTCATGTCCGTCGAGGGAGAGGAGGCGGCGGTCCGGACTGTCGAGCAGATCCTCAAGGACTTCGCAGAGCTGGTCCAGGAGGGGCACGAGTTCAGCAACGGCGACCTGCGGGACGCCTTCCGCCATCTGGCTGAGCAGTCGGCCTCCAGCCTGCGCCAGTTCTTTCCCCGTCAGATTACGATCCGGACCCCGGTGCGGGAGGTCTTCCCCAGATCCCCCAACCAGGTCCGCTACCTACGGGCCATCGAACGTTACGATCTGGTCTTCGGCATAGGCCCCGCGGGGACCGGGAAGACCTACCTGGCGGTGGCGCAGGCGGTGTCACTGCTGCTGAACAAACGGATCCGCCGGATCATCCTGGCGCGCCCTGCCGTTGAAGCGGGTGAAAAACTGGGCTTCCTGCCGGGAGACATGCAGGAGAAGGTCAACCCCTATCTTCGTCCCCTGTATGACGCCCTGTACGACATGCTGGAAGCCGAGAAGGTGGAGAAGTTCCTGGAGCGGGGCGTCATCGAGGTGGCGCCCATCGCCTTCATGAGAGGGCGGACGCTCAGTGATTCGTTCATCATCCTGGATGAAGCCCAAAACGCCACCAACGAACAGATGAAGATGTTCCTGACCCGGATCGGCCTGAATTCAAAGACCGTGGTCACCGGAGACATCACCCAGATCGATCTGCCGCCGGGCCAGAAATCGGGCCTGGTGGAAGCGGTTCGCATTCTGGGGGGCATCGACGAAATCGCCGTCTGCCGCTTCGACCACCGGGACGTGGTGCGACACCGTCTGGTGCAAATGATCATCCAGGCTTACGAAAAGGACCGCGGAAGCTCGTGACCCAGGCAACCACGGTCCACGTCATCGGCGTGCCCATCGACCTCGGTGCGGGTCGCCGGGGCGTCGACATGGGGCCGTCGGCCCTGCGGATCGCCGGTCTGGATGCCAAGATCGGGAAGCTGGGCTACGAGGTGCTGGATGCCGGCGACCTCGACGTCAGGATTCCGGAAGAACTGGAACTGAAACCCTCCCGCCAGATGTACCTGGAAGAAATCACCAGGGTCTGCGACCTGCTGGCTCACCGGGTCAAGGAGGCGCTCCATAATGGGCACTTCCCCCTGGTGCTGGGCGGCGATCATTCCATTGGGGCGGGGACAGTTTCCGGAACCGCCTCCTATTATCGGGATCGCGGCGAAGCGATCGGCCTGATCTGGCTGGACGCCCACACCGACATCAACACCCCGGCCACCAGCCCTTCCGGTAACGTGCATGGAATGCCGGTGGCGGCTCTGCTGGCACTGGGTCCTGAGGAGTTGGCGGATCTCCAGGGCTTCGCGCCCAAGGTGGACCCCGCCCGCTGCGTGATCATCGGCGCCCGGGATGTCGATCCCCTGGAACGGGAGAACATCCGGCGCGCCGGTGTAAGGGTGGTCACCATGACCGAGGTGGACAGGCGGGGGATGGGGCCGGTCATGGAAGAGGCGCTGGAGCTGGTGTGTCGGGGCACCGCCGGTTTTCATTGCAGTTTGGACCTGGACGTGGTGGACCCCCAGTTTGCCCCCGGGGTGGGGACGCCGGTCCAGGGCGGAATCACCTATCGTGAGAGCCACCTGGCCATGGAGATGATCGGAGACAGCGGACGGCTGCTGTCTCTGGAGTGCGTGGAGTTGAACCCTGTCCTGGACGTGGTCAACCGGACCGGAGAGCTGGCCGTGGAGCTGGTATGTTCGGCACTGGGAAAGAAAATTCTGTGAAACGGGACGTCGTCCTGCTGTGTGGCGGCCGTTCGGCCGAGCACGAGATATCCCTGATCTCGGCGGCGTCGGTGATGCGGAATCTGGATCCGGACCGGTACCGGCTCGAAATCCTGGGAATCCGCAAGGACGGCTCCACGATGACGGCCGGGGAGCTGGCGGAAGCCCTGCAGGTGCGCTCCGGAGAACGGGTCGACTTGCCGGATGTTCCCTCCTGGGTGGTGTGGCTCGCCGGCCGCGCCGCCTCACGCCCGCGGGAGCTGGTGGTCTTCCCGGTGCTGCATGGACCCTACGGCGAGGACGGTACGGTCCAGGGCCTGCTGGAAGTGCTGGACCTCCCGTACGTGGGAGCATCGGTGGGAGGGTCGGCAGTGGGCATGAACAAGATCTACTGCAAGAGGATCCTGGAGTCCGCGGGCCTGCCCGTGCTGCCCTGGAGCGCCTTCCACCGGGAAGCGTGGGGCAGGGATTCGGACGCCTGCCGGCGCCGGCTCGATTCCGTGCTCGGCTGGCCGAGGTTTGTGAAGCCCGCCAACCTGGGTTCATCGGTGGGGATCAGCCGGTGTCTTGAGGACGGCCTGGCGGCCGCAGTGGAACTGGCACTCCGCTATGACGACTGGGTGGTGGTGGAGCAGGGAATCGATGCCCGGGAAATCGAGGTTTCGGTGCTGGGAGGATTCGAACCCGCGGCCTCGCAGCCGGGGGAGATCATTCCCGCCGACGTGTTCTACAGCTACGAAGCCAAGTACCTGGACGACCGCTCGCAGCTCCTGATCCCCGCCCCGCTGGATGCCGAGCAGGCCCGGCAGGTACAGGAGCTGGCGGTCCGGGCTTTCGAAGTCCTGCAGCTCGAGGGAATGGCGCGCATGGATTTTCTGATGGACCGCCGGTCCGGACGGTTTTGGATCAACGAACCCAATACCATCCCGGGCTTTACCCGGATCAGCATGTATCCTAAGCTCTGGGCTGTCTCCGGACTGCCGTTTCCCGATCTGCTGGACCGGTTGCTGGACTTGGCCGTGGAGCGACACCGGCGTCGCAGCCGGCTGGAGGTTTCGAGATGAACCGCGCTCCCGTCCGGCCGGGTGGGAGGCAGCCGGTTGCAGCCTGACATGCCGTAGCTGACGAGGACGAGAGCCAATGATGAAAGTTCGCCCCGCCGCGATTGCCGTCTTCACGCTGGGAGCCGTTCTGTGGTCCGCCGCTCCGGCCTGGGGGCATGACCCCCGGGCCAGGACGCCGCTCCGGGTTCCGGACATCCTCGGTTACCGGACCCTCAAGTGCGATTTCCATACCCACACCGTCTTCTCCGATGGTTCGGTATGGCCTGATGTCCGGGCGGAAGAGGCCTGGCGTGAAGGGCTTGATGCCGTGGCCATCACCGACCATATCGAGTACCTGCCTCATAAGGAGGATTTGGGGGTCCGCCACAACCGCTCGTTCGAGATTGCGCTGCCGCTGGGGGAAGCGCTGGCACTGACCGTCATCAAGGGTTCCGAGATCACCCGCGATATGCCGCCGGGTCACCTGAATGCGATCTTTCTGCAGGATTCGGCGGCGCTGGACACCGGCGACGACTGGCGGGCCGCGGTGCGCGAGGCGCAGCGGCAGCAGGCGTTCATTTTCTGGAACCACCCCGGATGGGCCGGCCAGCAGCCGGACGGTGTGGCCCGCTGGTATCCAGAACATACGGAACTGGTCCGGGCCGGCATGCTCCATGGGATCGAGGTGGTCAACAGCCGCGAATACTACCCGGAGGCCCACCGCTGGTGCCTCGAACACAAACTGACCATGCTCAGCAACTCGGACGTGCACGCGCCCCTCAATCTGGAGTACGACGTCGTGCTGGGGGATCGCCGTCCGGTGACGCTGGTCTTCGCCAGGGACGCCTCCCTGGAGGCCATCCGGGAGGCTCTGTTTGCGGGACGGACCGCGGCTTGGTCCGGCCACACCCTGGTGGGCGAGGAGCGGTTTCTCAAGCCCATCTTTACCGGTTCCATCACGGTGCTTAACCCGTCGGTGGAGCTGAAGGGACGGCGTCAGTCGTACATCCAGATCGAGAACCGTTCGGATCTGGACTATCAGTTGGTGGGCGGTTCCGGTCCGTCCGAGCTGCGAATCCCGTCCGCTCTGACGCTGCGGGCCGGTCGTACGGTGCTGTTGCCGCTGAGGCTGAATTCGGTTCCGGAGGGTGCCACGGGAACCCTCTGGGAGAGAGATATCACGCTTCAGTACCGGGTGGACAATCTCAAGGTGGCGCCTGACGTGGGGATGCCGGTGGAGTTCACCTTCCACGTCAAGGCGGTCGCCCAGTAGGTGGAATGCGGTGGGCGCCGAAAAGCCATCCGGGGCCCCGATCCTGACCGGGACCTCGGGCTTTGCGTATGACGAATGGAAGGGATCCTTCTATCCGCCTGCGCTGCCCTCGTCCGAGTACCTTTCCTGGTACGCATCGGCGCTGGACACGACTGAAATCAACCTGACGTTTTATCGGATGCCATCGCCCCGCATCACCGCCCGGTGGGCGGAGGCCGTCCCCCCGAACTTCCGGTTCTCGGTCAAGCTCAACCGCCGGGTTACCCATCAGCGCAGGCTGGAAGATGTCGGCTCGGAGATGGAGTACTTCGAGAAAGGAATCGCTCCGGTCCGTGACCGTCTGGCGGCGGTGCTGGTCCAGCTTCCACCCTGGGCCGGCAGCCGGCTGGAGGTTCTCCAAAGGTTTCTCTCCGATTACGCCGGCCGGCTGCCCTTGGCCTTCGAATTCCGGCACCGTGGTTGGGACACGGAGGAAACCGTTCGCCTCATCGAAGACCACGGCGCTGCCGGAGTACTGGCGGAGACCGACGAACAGAGGCCGGTCCGCCGCTCCAGCTCACAGTTCCTTTACCTGCGGCTCCGTCGGAGTGCTTACACCGAGGACGAACTGCGGGACTGGGCGGACTGGCTGCGGGCCGCCGGTCGTCCCGCCTACGTTTACTTCAAGCACGACACCGAGGCGCCCTCCTTGGCCCTCCGCTTTCGCGGGTTGCTGCAGGAGGGAAGGAGCGGCGGGGGATGAGGGGTCGGGGGGGCCGGAGCCCGGTGCTGCTGGGGGTGCTGTTGGCGTTGGCGGCACAGACGTCGGTGCCGCCGGCGCAGAATGATCCTCCGGCAGCAGCCGCGCAACGGCCCTCCATCCGGGCCGCCAGCGAAGCGGTGCTGGTGGACTTCGTGGTTCGGGATGGGCGGGGAAGACCCGTCCTGGATCTCCGGCCGGATGAGGTGGAGGTTTACGAGGATGGCGTCCAGCAGGAAATCCGAAGCTTCCGCCTGAACCGGTTCGCGGTGACGCCCCCGGAGACGGTCGGGCAGAACGCTCCGGCAGCCTCCGTCGCCGAAACCCCCGACCTGGAACCCCCGGCCGCCGACCTGCGGTTTCCCACTCTGGTGGCGCTGGTCTTCGACCAGCTCTCCATCAGTGGGCGCAACCTGGCGGGGCGTGCCTGTCGGGACTTCGTCGAACGTTTCGCCGGGCCCGAGAGCCTGGTGTCGGTCTGGGTGATCGACCATCGCCTGTATGCCTTGCAGGAGTTCACCAGCGATCCGGAGCTGCTGATACGCGCCGTGGAGCGCGCCACTTCCCTGGCGGAAGTGCCTTATCAGGACCTCAGCAGTGAAGTGATGGACCGGATGGAACACTACATGGAGTTGCGCAAGCGGGAACGGGGGTCGCTGACCGACGCCCTCGGCGCCATGGCTCCCCGGATGGATACCATCGATATGAAGACCGCCGAGCTCGTGCTCAACATCCTGCGGATTTCCGAGACCGGCCAAAGAGAGCGCCAGGGCCGGGCTTCGCTGCTGGGTCTGACCCGGCTGTTTCGGGCCCTGGGGGGACTGAGCGGGCGCAAGAGCGTGGTGTACTTCTCTGAGGGGATCGAGCTTCCCCCGGCAGTCGAGCAGGACTTCGACGCCGCCGTTCATCAGGCGAACCGAAATCAGGTGGCTGTCTACACCGTGGATGTGCGCGGCCTGCAGACGGAACGTCAGCTCGCGGAAGCGGCGCGAAGTCAACAACTGGCGGCGGAAATGGGACGCCTGCAGCAAACCACCTTTACCGCGTTCTTCACCCTGGAGGACATCAAGCTGGTTGATACCAGCCGGGAAGCCATCTTCAAGAACCCCCAGGGATTCTTGCGTGCGCTGGCCGAAAACACCGGTGGCGTGCTCACCGCCAACACCAACGATCTGGCTGCCGGACTGGCAAAGGTGGGCGAGGACGTGCTCAATCACTACGAACTGGCCTATCTGCCGGGGCGGATGATCTACGACGGGCGCTTCCGTCGAATCGAGGTGCGTGTCCGCCGACCGGGTGTCTCCGTCCAGGCTCGCAGCGGGTACTTTGCACTGCCTCCCGACCCGGGTTTCGACGCCCAGCCCTGGGAGTATCCCCTATTCCAGGCCCTGGAATCGTCGGAAGTCGCAAGCAGGCTGGCGCTTGAGACGCGGGTTCTGCGCTTCCGGGGAAGTGGTGACCGCGGCCGTTGTGTGCTGGTGGCGGAGCTGCCGCTGGGGGAGCTGGATTTCCAGCGCACCGGGGGAGAATTCCGTGCCCGCCTGGCCTTGTTGGCCCTGGTGCGCGACGCCCAGGGCCGGGTGGTGGAGAAGTACAGCCAGTCCTATCCCGTGTCGGTGCCGCCCCGGAATCTGGCGGCGGTCAAGACCAGTTTCGCTGTCTTTGTCAGCCAGATGGCGCTGCCTGCAGGAGAGTACACGCTGGAGGCGGTGGCCGACGGCGGGAAAACAGGGATGGGCAAAGTCAAGCGCAGCTTCAAAGTGACGCCATGGCGGGACGGAGTCCGGTCCAGCTCGATCGTCCTGTTGAGGGAAGCGCGGCCGAATCCGGATGGTGACCCCGATCCCGAGGATCCCCTCAATTACCGGGGCCTGCGACTGTTACCGCGGGCGGGACGGGTCCCCTATGCCGCCGGGCAGGCGCTGCCCTTCTACCTGGTGCTCTATCCCGACCCTTCCCGGCCGCAGCCTCCCCAGTTGACGGTGACGCTCAATCGAAATGGGCAGCCGCTGCAGTCGGTGGCGGTGCAATTGCCGGCTGCCGACGACCAGGGACGGATCCCCTTCGTGCTCAGCCTCCCCTCCGACTGGTTCACGCCGGGAGCCTATTCGCTGGCGGCGGAAGCCCGGCAGGGGGACACTGAGTTTAGGGAAATGCTTGATTTCGAGGTCCGTTGACTCCGGTGCCGGTTGCAACGGGACAAAGCCACGCCGAAGTCCTCGTGGAGGAAGGCCTTTTCCCGCTCCGGGGCGGGCAGGGCGGGTGATTCGGCTAGGGCTGCAGCACGCCGGACTCCCGGCCGTCGACCCGGATCCGGACTTCCCTGACCGCCTCGAACTGACGCAGGGTCTCCTGAATCTGCGCCCGAATCGCCTCCACCCGGCAGGAGCCTGAAACCCCGGTTTCAAAATCCGCCGAGAAGTCCACGGTGGCAACTCCCTTCGCCAGCTCCACCGAATGCAGCCGGACTCCCGGATTGAGGTTCGAGTAGTACCCTGCGGCGGCTTCCTCGGGGGTGGGACCCTCCAGCAACAAATTCAGGGCCGTTCTGGCGACGGCTTCCGTGGCGGGCACCTTCCGGTGGACCGGATAGACCTGGCCGCAACGCAGGCTTTCCGGATCCCGCTCCGAGTTGCTGAAGAAGACCAGCAGGTCAAGCTGGACCTCCGGGTGCCGGTCCGGACGCTCCGATGGAGCCGACGGGGCGTCGGTAGATGTGGCGGGCCGGCGAAACGGCGAGGTCTGCCACCAGTAGACGGCCATGCCGGCGATGGCCGCCAGCATGAACAGGGAGAGGAGCTTCCAGATCAGCTCCCCCCGCGATCTCCCCAGCTTTCTTCGGGATCTTCCCACGATCTTGCCTCAGGTCCCTGCGGTCGGTTCGGGCTGAATCCGCGGCCGGCTTTCGAGGAAACGGGCGAGCCGGTCCATCCCCGCCTCGAGCTGCGACAGCGAGGCCGCGTAGCAGATACGGATGTAGCCCTCGCCGTACCGTCCGAAATCCACTCCGGGTGCCACCGCGACGCCGGCCTGCTCGAGCAGCTCAAGGCAGAACCGGTAGACATCACGGGTATATGCCGAGACATCGAGGAACAGGTAGAAAGCTCCGGCCGGTCTGCCCGCCGCCGGCAGTCCCATCGCCCGCAGCCGATCCACCAGATAGCGGCGCCGCCGGTCATATTCCCGGCGCATGGCTTCCACCTCCGGACCCGCCTCGCGCAGAGCTGTGGTGGCGGCGATTTGTGCGAAATCCGGCGGAGAAATGAACAGGTTCTGCTGCAGGCGCTGGAGGGTGCGCATCATGGCCGGTGGAACCAGCGCGTAACCCAGTCTCCAGCCGGTCATGGCAAAAAGCTTGGAAAAACCGCTGACCACGATGCCCGACGGGTCCCATTGGCGCAGCGAGACGGGTGTCCGGTCATAAACCAGGCCGGCGTAGATCTCGTCGGAGACAATGGTCACCCGTCCCTCGCACCACTGCACGAGCGAGGCGATGGTCTCGGGGGAAAAGACGGTTCCCGTCGGGTTGGAAGGCGAGTTCAGCACCAGCACCCGGGTGCGCGGCGTGCAGGCCTGGTCGAGGTCGGCAAGCCGGTACTCAAACCCCGCTTCCTCCCGCAACCGGACCGGTACCGGTCGAGCGTCCAGCACCTGGACAAACTTGGGGTAACAGGGATATCCGGGATCGGGGACCAGGACCTCGTCTCCCGCGTCCAGCAGGGCCGCGAACAGGAGGGTCATGGCAGAAGAGCTTCCCAGGGTGATGATGACCTCTTCAGGCCGAACCGGGGTCCCAAAGCGCACAGTGTGCCACTCGGCGACGGCCTCCCGCAGCTCTGGCCGTCCCAGTGAATGCGTGTAGTGGGTGTGGCCGTCCCGGATGGCCCGGATCCCCGCCTCCCGAACCACCTCCGGGGTGTCGAAGTCGGGTTCTCCCACCTCCAGATGGACGATGGTCCGACCCTCCTTTTCCAGTTCCTGGGCCCGCTCCAGGACCTCCATCACCAGGAAAGGGGAGACGGCGTCCGATCGATGACTCATGCGCACCCCTGATTGTCTCAGGCCGCGGTGGCGGATCTGACCTGGTTGCGCCCTGCGGACTTGGCGGCAAACAGGGCCTCATCGGCCCGTGCGAACAGGGTGGTTTCGTCCTGGGCATCGTCCGGGAGGTTGGCGACGCCGATGCTGACGGTGATGCGGGTGTGGTACTGGGCGACCTCGTCCACCACTTCCAAGGATTCCACCGCCTGGCGGATGCGATCCATGATCAGGAAGGCGTTGGCTTTGGAGGTCAGGGGCAGCAGGAAAGCGAACTCCTCGCCGCCGTAACGGGCCATGAGGTCGGTGTCCCGGCAAAGGTGGCGGCAGGTGTCGGCCAGACGCTGCAGGACCAGGTCCCCGAAGGCATGCCCGAAGCAGTCGTTGATCCGCTTGAAGTGATCCACATCCATCACGGCAAAGGAGAGGGACTGGCCGTAGCGGCGAGCCCGTCGGACCTCGTCCTGCAGTCGGGTATCCAGAGTCCGGCGGTTGGGCAGGCCGGTAAGCTCGTCGGTGGTGGCAAGCTGCGTCAACTGGTCGAGGAGTCGTTTGAGCTGACTCCGCATGTCGTCGAAGAAGCGGCCCAGCTGATGCAGCTCAGTGGCACCTCGAACCTCAATAGGGGTGGTCAGATCTCCGGCCCGGACCCGCAATGTGGCCTGCATCAACTGGCGCACGGGTCCAACAATTCCTCGCAACAGGATGAGGGCGAACAGCAGGCTGGCCGCCACCGTCACCACCACCGCCACCCTCAGCGCCGAGCGCATCCGCTCGATCAGCACCACCGTCTGTTCGCTCCGGTCGGAGAGCGGTTGGACCATCCCCACCCGCCAGTCGCGGACCGGTTCCAGTTCCGGCAACGGACCCACCAGCCGGACCACGGCTGCCACCGCCTCGTCGCCGTCGTACAGCTCGCCGACACCGATCCCCTCCTGATTGGCGGCCGCCTGCTCCAGGACGGGGAACCCTACCAGGGTGTTGGTCAGCAGGCCGAGTCCCGGGATCTTGCGGGCCAGCATCGTCCCATCCGGAGCGTAAACGAAGATGTCATGGTAGACGCCGCCTTCAATATCGGCCTGAGTCAGCAGATCCGAGAGGTAACTTACATTGAAGGTCGCCAGCAGGCCGCGGCCCGATCCAACGTCCCCCCGCGGGAACCAGAAGTCCAGAGCCGGACTGGCGGCGCGCAGCATGTAGGGGGCGCTCACCGTCCGGCCGTCCGGGAAGATCCGGTCGAACCTGTCCAGCCGTTGCGCCAGATGCAGACAGTCTCCCACCGCCAGCTCCAGCGTTCCGCCGGTAACCAGTGCAACACAGGGAAACTTGTCCCGGCCGATCTGGCCCGAGGCGGTGGCGCGGAGGAAACTGCGGATGGTCTGCCGCGGCTCGATTTCCAGCGACGGGTCCCTGGCGAGCCGGCGCAGATCGATGTAAGCCCGCATGAGCTCCCGGTCGATCAGGTTTCGTACCCCTTCCACCTCGATGGCAAGTTCCCGGCCCAAGTGAACCTGCAGGTTGTATTCAACAAAACGGAAGGCGACGAAACCCAAGAACCCGGTCGGCACCAACCCACCCATCAACAGGAAAGCCAGCAGCCGGAAGCCAATACCCAGCGGGTTCAGCAGCGTGTGCATTTCAGTCAGCCAGCGCCAGGGCCCCCCAACGTGAACTCATCTCAACCTGCACGTTTTCCCGGGTGATCAGGCGAACCGGGACCAGGCGCACCGGCACCCGGAACGCACCGTTCTGGATGATCTCGTCGCCCGGGCGCAGGCGGCCCTGCCGGATTTCCAGCGCGGCCTCGTAGGCGGCCAAACCCAGATCGTAAGGGCGCTTGTCCACTTCTCCCAAAAGCTCCCCGTCCAGCACCGCCAGACAAGCATCATAATCGGCGTCGGCGCCCACAACTTGAACCCTGCCGTTCAGCCCCCGCTGCCGGAGGACCTCCAGCGCCCCCATGGCCATGGAGCTGTTGTTGGCCAAAATGCCGTCCACCCTCCCATACAAATCCAGTGCTTCCTCCACCGTCAGCCTGGCCAGGGCACGGTCCCAACGACGGTGAGGACGACGCATAAGGATGCGGAGACCCGGGTACTGGGCAATGACCTCGAGATTGCCTTGAGTAATGGCCGTCGCAACAGAGTGGCCTTCTTCACCCTCCAGGATCAGGACGTTGCCGCTGCCCCCCAGCCGTTCCGCCAGCAGGCGGGCCTGCAGACGCCCGACCGTTCGGCTGTCGGCGGTGACATAGAGACTGACCGGCGCGTCCGCCGGCAGGCGGTCGAGGGCCACTACCGGGATTCCCGCCCGGACCGCCTTCCGTACCATCCCCGACGAGCCGGTGGTGCTCACCGGCTGGAAGATGAGGACGTCCACTGCCAACGAAATCATCGCCTCCACATCCTGGAGCTGTTTGGACTCGCTGTTGGCCGAAGAGACCCAGAGCACGTCAACGCCGTCGGCGGCCATGCGGTCGGTCATGGCCGTGCGCATGCTGACGTAGACAGGATCACGCATGTTGGAGACGATGACGCCGATCTGCGGCCGGGCGTGTTCCACACAAGAACTTGCCAGGACGGCCGACACGCAAAGGACCAGACCGGTCTGCCAAGAACGACTCACCAATGTGAACCCCAGCGGCCGGGAAAAGCCGCCGCTCCCCCCAGGCACGCCGCCCGGCAGGACTGCAGAAGGCGGCGGCCACGACCCGCATTGTAGAAACCCGATCCCGGATGGTCAATCTGAAGTTTCGCGCAGGGATCGCTCAATATCCTCCAGCAGGTCCTCGGTGGCCTCGATGCCCACTGACATGCGCACCAGATGGTCCCGGATTCCCAGTGCCTGACGCTCTTCCCGACTCCATCCGGAGTGGGAAGTGGTCGCCGGCCGCGTGACCAGGGTCTCGGGCCCCCCCAGGCTGGGTGCCTCCACCGGGATGCGCAGGCGCTGGAGAAATGCCTGGGTGCGGGGAAGCCCTCCGTGCAGCTCGAAACTGAGCATTCCCCCGAAACCCTGGAACAGGGCACGGCCCTCCGGGTGGGAGTCGCCGGCGTCGAGACCGGGGTAGTAAACCCGATCCACTTCGGGATGGCGTTCCAGGAACCGGGCGATTTCCAGGGCGCTGTGATTCTGGTGGCGCACCCGGAGCACCAGGGTGCGGATGCCGCGCTGGAGGAGGAAACAGGCGTGCGGATCCAGTGCGCCTCCCAGGTGAAGCAGCCGGCGGTTCACCGCCGCCACCCTCTCGGCCGATCCGATAACAGCGCCGGCGACGATGTCGGAATGGCCGTTCAGGTACTTGGTGCAACTGTGGACGACCAGGTCGAAACCATGTTCGAGGGGGCGGAAGTTGACCGGTGTGGCAAAAGTGTTGTCGATGACGGAGACCAGGCCATGCTGCCGGCAGAAAGCCGCCACGCCCCGCAGATCCCCGATCCGGACCAGCGGATTCGAGATCGATTCCACGAGGAAAACGCGCGTGTTCGGCCTCAGCCGCCGCTGCCATGAGTCCGGGTCATTGGTGTCCACCAGGTCGCAGTCGATCCCGTAGCGGGCGAGGTCCTGGGTCACCAGGGCCCGGGTGGCACCGTAGAGACAATCCTGTGCCAGCAGGTGGTCGCCGCTTTCCAGCAACGACAGCAGGGTTGCCGAGATTGCCGCCATGCCGCTGGCCGCCACCAGGGCGGACTCCCCTCCCTCCAGGGCCGCCAGCTTCCGATGCAACGCCTGGTGATTGGGGGTGTTGTTCAGCCGGATGTAACGCAATGACTCGTAAGTTTCCTGGCCGGCGTAGAGATAGGTGGAGGACTGGAAGACCGGCAGAACCAGGGCGCCGTCGAACTGGCCAGGCTCCTCTCCGGCATGGACGACCGCAGTTTCAATCCGCATGGGAGATGACTCCTTCCGTTTTTCCGATTCGGACCACCAACCCGCGATGACCACAGATTCGCAGATTTCAGCCACGCAGGGAATCGTCTCCTGCCGGCCCGGGATGGCATGGGGTTCGCGGTCCTGGACGGGTATCGTCGAGCTTGCCTGGGCGCCGGGCCTCGGTGAGAATCGACGCATGATGGTCACCCGCATCTTCCCAATGGCTTTGTTGTTGGCTTCCGGATTGGAACCGCTTGCTGCGCCGCCCTCCCAGGACAGCGGTCCCGACGGACTGCCGCTGGTGTTCGCCGATGATTTTTCCTCCGGGCCGGCTGGCTGGTTCTTTACCGACCCCGACGCCTGGCAGGTGCAGCAGGAAGCCGACGGACCGGTGCTGGAACTGTACCAGGCCAGCCGTTACGAACCACCAGTCCGTTCGCCGTTGAACATGGCTCTCATCCGTGACCTTTGGCTCACCGATTTCGTGCTGGAGGTCGAGGTGAAGTCCACCACCCGGGACTATGGCCACCGTGACCTGTGCTTTTTCTTCGGATGGCGGGACCCGGCCCGGTTTTACTACGCCCATCTGGCGTCGGCGGCCGACGAACACGCCAACTCGATCTTTCTGGTGGACAACCAGCCGCGGGTCTCCATCGCCCGCGAGCGCACGCAGGGAACCAGGTGGGACGACGGTTACCACAAGGTGCGTGTCGTGCGGAAGGTGGGGGCCGGGACCATAGAGGTGTACTTCGACGACTTTCAGAACCCGGTCATGAGTGCCGTTGACACCAGCCACGGCTGGGGCAGGGTTGGTCTCGGCTCTTTTGACGATACCGGGCGATTCCGCCGGGTCCGGGTCTGGGGTCGTCGGATCACCGGCGAGAACGTCACCGATGAGCAGTTGCTGGACCTATACCGTGGTCTGCGGGTCGCGGATGTCTCCGACGGCATGGACGCGGTCAATTTGGCCGGCGTCGGTCTGGTAGACCCCGAGATCCGCCCCCTCTGGCGAGACCTGGAAAAGCTGGATCACCAGTTCAGGGGAATCGCCGTCACCGTGCGTTATGTCCCTACCAACCGTGCCCGCCGGGAATTCTCGTCACCGGAGGAATTTTCCCGTTGGGAGGGACATTGGTACCAAAACTACTCGCCCGAACCCTTTGTGGAACTCCTGAAGCCCGGATCGGTGGTGGTGATCGACGGCAGCGGCGACGGGGACACTGGAACCATCGGCTCCTTCAATTCCCTGGACTGGGTGCGGCGTGGCGCCGTGGGGATCGTCACCACCGGAGGCGTGCGCGACACTGACGAGGTGGCGAAACAGAAGATTCCCGTCTACCTGAGGCGGACGGGCCGGGGAATCCGCCCCGGTCGTAATGAGGTTGAGTCGGTGAATCGTCCAGTGGAGGTCGGGGGCGTGCTGGTGAGACCGGGCGATATGGTGGTGGCGGACGGCGACGGCGTAGTGGTGGTTCCCCGCGAACATGCGGTGGACGTGGCGGTGGTGGCCCGCCGGATCCTGGACAGCGACAAGGCGGGTCGCCGGCGGCTGTACGAACAACTGGGGCTGCCGCCCGATCCCACGGTGCTGCCGTGAGGGGCGGCCGGGAGGGAAGGGGGGACGGCATGGACTGAATGGACTGAATGGACGGGATGGTGGGGTGGGCTGGTGCTTTAGGTTTGTTCACTCCCCTCCAGTGTTACCACGGTCGCGCCCCAGCCGCTGCTGTCCGAGGGGGTTCGGAACGCGATGACGTGAGGGTGCCGCTCCAGGATCGCGTGCACCATCCGCCGCAGGGTGCCCGAGCCCCTTCCATGAATGATCCGAACCTCCAGAATCCTCCGCTTCCGGCACTCTTCCAGGTAGTCGAGCACCAGCTCTCGGGCTTGGGCGGGGGCGAAGGTGTGGAGATCCAGGACCCCGTCGACGGGGATTTCCACCGGCTCTTCTGCGGGATCCGGCCCTGAGCCGCACTCCGAACCCGACCGTCCGGAACCGTCCGGTGCGGGAGGACGACCGAAGCTCATCGACCCGATTATAGTCAGACCTTGGGATCGGGCTCACTGTTCCGGAGAGAGACTGTGAGAAACTATCGCAATGTCCATGGCCGAACAGACAGCAACCGGAGCCGAGGGTGTTTCCTGGAATCTGGCAGACCTGCTCGCTTCGGAGGCGCAGGTGGACCCCTACCTGGAGGAAGGCTCCCGGCTCGCCCGGGAGTTTGCGGAACGTTACCGCGGCCATGTCCAGAACCTGTCGCCCACCGAGCTTCGGCAAGGATTGAAGGAATTGGAGAGGATCCAGGATCAGCTCGACCGGGTCCATACATTTGCCTTCCTGAACTGGTGTACACGGTCGGAGGAGCACGCGGCCGGCGCCCTGCTGCAGCGGGTCCGGGAGGTCTACACCCGGATTGCCCAGGAACTGCTGTTTTTTGAACTGGAGCTTTCCGCGCTGCCCGCAGAGGAGCTTCGGCGGCGATGGAATGACCCGGAGCTGGCCGGTTACCGGCATTATCTGGAAATCCTCGAACGGCGCAGCCGGCATCTGCTCACTGAGCCGGAGGAGCGGATGGCGGCCGAGAAGTCCATTACCGGTATCGGCGCCTGGACCCGCTTTTTCGACGAAACGCTGGCGGCGGCACGTTTTGAACTCGACGGGAGGGCGCTGACCGAACAGGAGGTCCTGGCCCTGCTGCACGAACCGGATCGCAGCACGCGGCGTTCGGCGGCCATGGCTTTCACCGCCGGCTTGCAGCGTCACCTGCGCACCCTGACCTATGTGATGAACACGGTGCTGGCGGAGAAGGCCTCCGAAGACCGGATGCGCCGCTTTCAACATTGGCTGGAGTCCCGCAATCTGGCCAACGAAATCTCCGATGCGGCTGTCCAGGCGTTGGTGGATGCGGTGGTCTCGCGCTACGACCTGGTGGAGCGGTTCTATCGGCTCAAGCGCCGTCTGCTGGGACTGGACGAACTTTACGACTACGACCGTTACGCTCCCGTCGGCACCATGGGACGGCGTTTCGCCTGGCAGGAGGCGCGGGAGATTGTCACGTCGGCCTACGCCCGCTTTTCGCCGGTTCTGGGGGATCTGGTTGCCCGTTTCTTCGCCGAACGCTGGATTGACGCCGGGGTACGACCCGGCAAGCGGGCGGGAGCTTTCAGCCACCGGGCGGTTCCCCAGGTGCATCCGTACATCCTTATGAACTACACCGGCCGGATCCGGGATGTGCAGACGCTGGCCCACGAACTCGGTCACGGAGTGCATCAGTACCTGTCGAGGGAGCTGGGCTCCCTGCAGGGGAGCACACCGCTGACCACCGCGGAAACGGCCTCGGTCTTCGGCGAAATGCTGGTCTTCGACGCGCTGCGCGAGGCTGAACAGGACCCGTCCCGCCGGCTCAGCCTGCTGGTGAGCAAGATCGACGATATCGTGGCGACCGTCTTCCGCCAGGTGGCCATGAACCGGTTCGAGGACCTGGTCCACAACCGGCGACGCCGGGACGGTGAACTCTCGCCTGACGAGCTCAGCCGGTGCTGGCTCTCGACCCAGCACGAAATGTTCCGGGGGAGCGTCATCCTCGGTGACCACTACGGCATCTGGTGGAGCTATATCCCCCACTTCATCCATACGCCGGGATACGTCTATGCCTACGCCTTCGGCGAACTGCTGGTGCTGGCGCTCTACTCCATCTACCGGCAGGAGGGCCCAGGTTTCGTTGAGCGCTACCTGAAGCTGCTGTCGGCGGGCGGCTCGGACTGGCCGCACCGGCTGCTGGAGCCGTTTGGCGTGGATCTCCAGGACCCTGGGTTCTGGCATCACGGTCTTCGCGAAATCGAGATCCTGCTGGAAGAGGCCGAGCGGCTGGCCGCTGCCGCCTCACCGGCCGGGTAGCGCCTGATGCCGGTATTGCTCCGAATTGACGGAAACCCGGGGCGGACGTTCGCGCCCCCGCACCCGGCCGCCCCGGCGATGCTCTGTCCGACAGGGATTCCTCTCGCCGCGCGGATCACCGTCGGACGCCGTGCTATCGTTGCCTTGCCGTGACGCTGCTGTCTGCCGCCCTGCTGTTGTTTCTGGTGCTGGATCCCTTCGGCAACATCCCGATCTTCCTGGCGTCGATGCGGCACGTCGATCCGAACCGGCATCGTCGGGTCATCCTGCGGGAGCTGGGGATCGCGCTGGGGATCCTGGTGGGGTTTCTGTTTGCAGGCCGCTATGTGCTGCAGCTTTTGAGAATCTCGGAGCCGGCCCTTTCGCTGTCGGGTGGGATCATCCTGTTTCTGATCGCTCTGCGCATGATCTTTCCGCCGCCGCGCGGGCAGGGAATGGAGGCGTCGGAGGAGGAACCGTTTGTGGTGCCGCTGGCCGTGCCGCTGGTGGCGGGACCCTCCGCCCTGGCGTCGGTGCTGCTGATCATGAGCCGGGAGCCGCAGCGCTGGCCGGAGTGGCTGGCGGCGCTGCTGCTGGCCTGGGCCGGCTGCAGCCTGATCCTGCTGGTTTCCGCCTCCCTCCGGCACTATCTGAGCGAACGGGGACTGGTTGCCCTGGAACGGCTGATGGGCATGGTCCTGACGACCATCGCCGTCCAGATGTTCCTGGACGGAATGGCGCTGTTCCTCGGTCGTTCCGCGTAAACTCCGCCGTATCCCTGATCTCGGGCGGCCTCAAGGGGAACTGTCCCGCACCGACCTGAATAACCTTGTAGTTAAAAGTAATTGACTTTCGACATAAGGATCTGCATATTATGCCGGTTGGGCAGGTACTCACATGAAGAAGGTGTTCTGGTTGTTGGTAGGTAGCGTGGCGGTCTGGACCCTGTTCCAGGGATCGGTGGCCGCCCAGTGCAATATGGGCTGCCAAAACGCGCAATACAGCGGTTTCTGCTGCGGAGGGGAGTACACCCTGATCTACGTGTCATGCTCTCTTTGCACTACCGTTGGCTGCGCTGGCGGCTGCAGCCAGATCATGTACTGGTCTTGCGGGCCCTGCGCAAGTGGCTTTCCTGGCGTTAGGTACTACCAGGCGACTTTGCACAATCCTAATTGTTGTGCGGGTTGATGCGGGCCCCGGAGGCTAAACAGATGAGAAGCCTATGGATTTCGGCGCTCTTGGGCATTGCCCTGGAAAGTGCACCCGTCAAGGCGGGCTTGGGGGCGGACTATCGGCAGGTGCTGAATGAGCCTGCTCCCCGCCTCCAGCTTCCGCTCGGAATGACGGTTGGGACACAGGATGGTCTCCTGATCGGCGCCTTGCCCGGCGAGTTCGTCCTGATCCGTCACGGTGAAATTGTCATCCGGTCTTCCGTGGACGGAATGAGCCCCTCCGGGGCGGCGCTGGGTCCGGGAGGCGAGGTATACCTGCTGTTCAGCGGGAGCCTGGGCGGGGTCGTGAGAGTGATCGACCCGTCGGGATCCCCGGTGAGGGAGGTTGTCTGCTCCGATCTGGTGAATCCGCTCGCGTTTGCAGTGGATTCCACCGGGGGTTTCGTCGCCTTCGTCCGCCCGCTTCCGACATCGGCGGGCCCCCAACCCCTGCTTTATCGCTACGATGCTGCCGGAACCCTCCTTTCCGCCCAGTTACCGGGCGAGGTCGGCCGTTCACGACAGATGTTCAGGCTCGCTGCCGGTGAGGGCGGCGAGGTCGCCCTCCTCAGAGCGGACGAGGAGATGGTCTACTGGCTCGATGCGGAAGGAAACGAGGTGCTGAAGGTCGCTGCTCCCGCTTCCACGCTGATCACAGCGCTCGGCTTTGTCGGCGGCCGGCTGGGCCTGGTCCGCAACCAGATGGTGCCGAAGCCGGCGCCCGAGGGTGTTTTCGCCTACGGCCTGGGCACGCCGGAGCTGGTCCTCCTGGCTCGCGACGGTGCCGAAACGGTCATCCGACTGCCGGACGAGGCGGTGGGGACAAGCCAGATCGCCCCCGACGGAAGCCTCCTGAGGGCCGACCAGAGCGGACTCCGGATGTTCGCCCGGACAGACCGCTGACTCCGGGGCCTGGCGATCGACCGAAGACGCCCCGCCGGCGCGGGCGGACCGGAAGACATCCAGGGCGGATGCGTCCGGGTCGATTCCCAGGATCCGGCTCAGACCATGGCGCGGCGGAGCTGCCGCTTGAGTGAGTGGATCTCACGCCGGAGCCGCTTGAGTTCCTGGCGGTCTCCCGAGGCCAGAATCTCGTCCCGGCGGGCTTTCAACTGCCGGATCTTGGCTTTGACCTCGGTCTTGTTGATGCCCACCACCCGGTGGTGCGCGTGCATATCGATGCCCAGCACGGCGCAGAGCTTGGGCAGGATCTCGTGCTTGTGCAACTGGCTGCTGCCCTTCAGGGATTCGTGATCCAGGCCGGCCGCAATCTCCCGGAGCTGGGCGACGGTCTTCTTGCTGAGCTCTTCGTACGTGTAGGCCATCGGGCGCTGCACTCCTTTCCGGTTTGCGTTGAGGTCAATCTTAGCTTGGCCGGTGCTGGTTTTCCAAGTCCGACCTCCGAAGGAGCTTGTCAGATGTGTGAACTTTGGACTATGGTGAGATCAAGATCCGGGTCAAGCTACCGATCCGGCAGTGGGCGTGAAAGGAGGTCGCGATGAAGACCCTGGCTGAGGTCATCGGCGCACACCCCTTCTTCGCGGGCATGGCCCGCAGCCATCTGGAGGTCATCGAGGGCTGCGGGAGGAATGTCCGTCTGGAAGAGGGACAGGTCCTGTTTCATGCCGATCAGCAGGCCGACCGGTTCTACCTGTTGCGGGAGGGGCGGGTGGGTATCCGGCTTCCGATTCCGGGCAAAGCTCCCCTGACCGTCCAGACGGTGGAGGCGGGCGACATTCTGGGCTGGTCCTGGATCTTCCCCCCTTTCCGCACTTACTTCGACGCCGTGTGTGTGGAGGGTGGACGCGCCGTGGAGTTCGACGGCTCCTGCCTGCGGCTGAAATGCGAGGCGGATCCCGCTCTCGGTTATGAACTCACCCGCCGGTTTGCCCGGGTCATGCGCGACCGGCTGCGAGCCACCCACCTGCAACTGGTCGACATGTACAAGTCGCCGGTGGCTTGAAGGTTCAGAGCCTGTGAACCTTTGAACGCTTCAACACTCCGGGCAGATCCGCCCGAGCCAGGCCGCCACCGGGGATTCCAGCTCGGACGGCCGGGAATAGCGCACCCACGGCAGCGACCGTGCCGGGCGGCTGGAGGCGTCGGAGGGAATGGTGCCTTCCACCAGCGGCAGGATCTCCCCATGGAATTCCCGGCTCAGTTCGTCCAGCAGCCCCGAACTTCCCCGCAAACCCGAAAAGTCCAGCAGTGCCGCCCGCACCACCCGAAACAGGGGCGCCGCCGACCTAAGCCCTTCCCGCCAGCCCGGCCGGTCTAGCTCCACCCAAACCGGCGCGAGCCCTCGGGCATTCACCAGCCGCTCCAACCGGTCGGACACCTCCGCGCGGGCGCCCCGAAAACGCCCCAAAACGAGCACCAGACGGGAGGCATCGCATTGCAGCAGCGAGGAGAGGTGCTTGCCGTACAGCACAAGGTTCAGGAGCTGGGCGAGCTCCAGATCCTCGACTGCGATCGAAAGCCCGGTACGGGGCGTGATGATCAGCCTGCGCTGGACCTTCGGGACGCCTTCCAGGTCCCAGGCGGAAATGCCGTGGATCAGGCAAGCGTCAAAAACCGCACCATCCACCCGGGTTCCCACCAGCGACGCCGCCGTCAGGTCCGCCCCGACCAGAGAGGCGCCGCTCAGGTTGGCTTCGTGAAAGTTGGCGTTCATCAGGTGAGCCGAGGTCAGGTCGGCTCCGCTCAGATCGGCACCCATGAGGCTGGCACCCAGCAGATTGGCGCCTTGGAGCCGGGCTGCTTTCATCCGGGTGCCGAACAGAAAGGCACCGAAGAAGGAAGCGCCCTCCAGGTTGGCGCCGTTGAGCACGGCGCCCAGGAGATCCGCCAGGATCAGCGTTGCACCCTCCAGGTTGGCCTGCTCCAGCGAGGCGTGGCTGAGCTGGGCCTTGCTCAGGTCGGCCCGCCGGAGATCCGCCCGATCCAGCACCGCCCGCTCCAGGTCCGCCTGGACCAGCCGGGCTTCGCTCAGGTCTGGGACCACCGTGGGCTCCCGGCGCCGCCAGTCGTTCCAGGCGTCGGCACCTCGGGAAAGGATCTCCAGGTGAGCGGAGTTCGCCATGCCGGAAGCATACAGGAGCGGCGCCTGCTCATTCCAGGCGGCTCGGCGGCGAACGTCGGTCCGACAGGCTATACTGTCCGGGAATGACGGGAGGAGGCGGGGTCATCCCATGTCCCCGCTGTCGGGCGGCGGTCCGCAGCCGGACCTACCCTGACGGCAGCCCGGTTCTGGATTGCTGTTTGATCTGCGGGGTTGAGTTTCCGCCGGAGCTGCTGTCCGCGATCCGGTCGTTTTTCCTCGAATGTTTCGGAGGCCTCAACCCGCCGCCGGTCTCCGAGCCTGAGGTGGAACCACAGCTGCCCTGAGTCTGCTTCAATACCGGTAGTGATCCGGCTTGTAGGGTCCCTCCGGCGGGATCCCCAGGTACTCCGCCTGATCGGGCCGCAGGCGGGTCAGCCGGGCGCCCAGCTTGTCCAGATGCAGTCGGGCGACTTTTTCGTCCAGATGCTTGGGCAGGACGTAAACCCGCTTTTCGTACTTCCCCCGTTCCTGCCACAGTTCAATCTGCGCCAGCACCTGGTTGCTGAAGCTGTTGCTCATGACGAAGCTGGGGTGACCGGTGGCGTTGCCCAGATTGCACAGCCGGCCTTCCGACAGGATGATGATGGAGTGGCCCTCGGGGAAATGCCACAGGTCCACCTGGGGCTTCACATTCTCTTTGCGCACTCCGGGCGCCTGTTCCAGGCCGGCCATGTCGATCTCATTGTCGAAGTGCCCGATGTTGCACACGATGGCCTTGTCCTTCATCCGCCGCATGTGTTCCACCAGGATTACGCCGCAATTGCCGGTGGCGGTGACAAAAATGTCCGCCGTTTCCACCACGTCTTCCAGCGTGGCCACCTGATACCCCTCCATGCAGGCCTGCAGGGCGCAGATGGGGTCGATCTCGGTTACGATCACCCTCGCCCCCTGGCCGCGCAGGGCCTGGGCGCAACCCTTGCCCACCTCACCGAAACCGCAGACCACCACCACCTTGCCGCCGATCATGACGTCAGTGGCACGGCAGATGGCGTCCGGCAGTGAGTGTCGGCAGCCGTAGATGTTGTCGAACTTGCTCTTGGTGACCGAGTCGTTGACGTTGATGGCCGGAAACAGCAGCTCGCCACGCCTCTGCATCTGGTACAGCCGCCCGACTCCGGTGGTTGTCTCCTCGCTGACACCCACGATCTGCTCCACCATCCGGTGCCAGTACCGGGGATCGCGCCTGAGCTGGTCTCGGAGCAGTTCCAGGATGATCCTCAGCTCGCGGTTGTCGGCCGACTGCGGATCGGGAAGCGAGCCGTCCCGGGCGAATGCCTCCTCCGCCTGGTAGCCCTTGTGGATCAGCAGGGTGGCGTCGCCTCCGTCGTCCACCACGGTGGTGGGGCCTCCCTGGGGGAAATCCAGGGCCTTGAACGTGCACCACCAGTAATCTTCCAGCGTCTCGCCCTTCCAGGCGAAAACGGGGATTCCAGCCATGGCAATGGCGGCCGCGGCATGATCCTGCGTGCTGAAGATGTTGCAGCTTGCCCACCTCACCTCGGCTCCCAGATCCCGCAGCGTCTCGATCAGGACCGCCGTCTGGATGGTCATGTGCAGCGACCCCGTGATCCGAGCACCCGCCAGCGGCTGCCGGTCCCGGAACTCTTTCCGGATCGCCATCAGACCTGGCATTTCGTGTTCGGCCAGCTCGATCTCCTTGCGGCCGAACGCGGCCAGGCTCAGGTCTGCAACCTTAAACTCGGTGGTGGTGCTCGTCGTCGCCATATCTGCTTTCTCCTTGGGCAGGTTCAACCCAGCAAGATACCATAGCCGTTCGCCCGGGAGCCGGGAGCAGCCAGGAGTCAGGAGTCAGAAAACGGGAAACGGCAAAGAACCGGGGCGTGGCGGCCTCCTCACTCCCGCCCCCTGCCTCCCGACTCCTGTGTCCCGACTCCCGACTCCCCTCGCGACTCCCGTCTCCCCCTCCCGACCACCGAGAATGTCGCTCGGACCTCCGTCTGAGCCGTCCGACCGATCCGGGAGAACTGACGGAGCCGGGTCAAGAACCGGAGCGTTCATTCCAGGGGGTGTGCGCCCCGCTCATGGGCCACTGACTCCTGTGTCCCGACTCCCGTCTCCCCCTCCCGACTCCTGCCTCCCCCCTCCCGACTCCCCCGTCAACTTCGAGGGCTCGCGCGTTTATTTCAGTGGATGAACCGCTCACCTTTTCCCGTCACGGTTGCCGCGCGCCGTCTGGGCCGGTTCGCGGCGCTGCATCCGGCTTTGTGGCTGGGCCTTGCCCTGGTGGCGAGGGGGATTGCCGTGGAGATCGAACTGCCGCCGGAGCCGGCGGAGACGGTGGAGGTGACGGGTGTGATCCGGACCCTGCCCGAGCTGGACGAGGGGCGCCTGCGGTTTGAACTTGAGCCTGACACCCTTTTCGCTGCCGGACGGGAGCTTCGGCCGGCTGGTCGAGTCCTGGTTTCCATCGGCGGGGGCGACGGCCGCCCCGACCAGGGCTTCGATCCGCCGCTCCTGCCGGGTGAGCGCGTCCGATTCCGCTCCAGCCTGGAGGAGCCGTCCTGGCACGCCGTCCCCGCGGTGCCGGACTTCAGGCGGGAAAGCCGGGCGCGGGGCCTGTACTGGCGTGCGACGCTCAAGTCGCCCCTCCAGCTGGAGCGGTTGGGACCGGCGCCGGGGCCGAAGGCTGCCGTGCTGCGCCTGGCCTCCTGGTACGTAAACGGCTTCCGGACGTTCCTGAACCGGGAACTGGAGCCGTCGCAGCGCGGCTGGATCGAGGCCCTGCTGCTGGCCCTGCAGGGCGGGGTACCGGCGGAGCGCTGGGAGGAGGCTGCAGAAGTGGGTCTGGTACATCTGCTGGTGGTTTCAGGCCTGCACGTGGGTCTCATTGCCGGAGCGGCGCACAACGTCTTCCGTGGGCTGGGAAGCGCGGCGGTGCTTCCGGTCTGGATGCTGGTGGGAATCTACGTGGCGGTCATCGGGCTGCCTCCGCCGGCGACCCGGGCGGCTCTGATGATCGGCGGCGCCTATCTGGCACGGACGGTGGGTTTGCGGGCCCGGCCGCTCAACCTGCTGGGCCTGGCTGCGTCGGCAATCCTGCTGGACAGGCCGGAGCTGGCCCAGTCCCGGAGCTTCCAGTTTACGTTCGCCAGTGTGGGAGCCCTGGTCCTGCTGGGAGCGCCCGCCTGGCGGCGCGTGTGGATTCTGGTGCGCGGCATCGAGGCGGTGGGAGCAGGCGACTGCGACGTACGGCTGGAGCCGGGCCACCGCGCCGGCCGCTGGATCCGATTCCACCTCGAGTCGGCTGGGGGGTTCCTGCCCGGTCTGCTGCCGTGGGTGCGGCGTGCCGCCCGGCCGCTAGGCGGACTGGGTTCGCTGGGGATCTCCAGCGCGGCTGTGGCGCTGGGAACCCTTCCCCTGGCCCTGTTTCACACCAACCTGTTTCCAGTATGGAGCGTACCCGCCAATGTCGTGGTGCTGCCGGTGTTCAGCTTTCTCGCTCCGCTGGCTTTTGCGACGCTCCTGTTCTATTGGACCGCGGCGGGAAGGCTCCTGGCTCCGGCCCTGGCGGCGGTGCTGCAGGTCTTTGAGGGACTGCTGGACTGGATGCAGAACTGGGACGGAGGGGTGTGGGTTCGAGCTCCCGGTCCGGGGGCGGCCGCCGCCTATCTGCTGGCGGTGGCGGTGGCGGTCCTGCTGCCGCGCTGGTGGAAGAGCATCGTTCTGCTGTTGCCGGCGGTGCTGCTGGTGTGGCTTGCCAGGCCCGGTCCCGTCCTGCCCGAGCTGCAGTTGACGATGCTGGACGTGGGCCAGGGAGACGCCATCCATCTCCGCTACCCGGACGGCCGTCATGCGCTGGTGGATACCGGCGGATCGCGGTTCGATCCCTTCAATCGCCGGCTGGCCAGACGGGTCCTGGCCCGCTATCTGCTGGACCAGGGAGCGCGGTCACTGGAGTTTGTGCTGGTGACGCACCCCGAGTCCGATCACATGGGAAGCCTGGCGGCACTGGGGCGGGTGCTGCCCGTCAAACGGTTGCTGTTTTACTCGCCGCCGCCGGTGATGGGAGGGGAACCCGTCCGGGTGCAACAGGACGTGCGATGGTCTCTCGCCGGCGTCGAACACGTGGTTCTGCATCCTGCTGCCGACAGTGACGCCGCCGGCAGCAATGACCGCTCGGTGGTGCTTCTGATCCGCCACGGCTCCCATTCGGTGCTCCTCACGGGAGACGTCGGCCGCCGGGTCGAAGCCGGGCTGGGCGACCGGTTGAGTCCGGTCACCGTTTTGAAGGTCGCCCACCATGGGAGCAACACCAGTACCAGCCGCGGCTTTCTGGCGGCGGTCCACCCGGCGGTGGCGCTGATCTCGGCCGGGCGGCGGAACGCCTTCGGACACCCTTCCGGAAAAGTCACAGACCGCCTGGAGGAGCAGGGCGTCGCCTGGTGGGCCACCGCGACTTCCGGCAGCCTGCGCTGGTCCACCGACGGCCGCAACTGGCGGCTCAGTCGCTATGACCCGCAGCGGCGGCACTTCATACCACTGGCGCGGAATCAGAATCCATGAACCAGGCGCTCAGGCGCTGGACCAGCGGGGTCAGGTATCGCCGGAGCACGCGCATGACCCGGATCTCGTGGAGAGGATGGGCGGACACTCTCCTGGCAGGAGCCGGGAGGCTCGATTCGGGAGACCACCGCAGCCGGCCGTCCTTCGAATCTCCCTGCGTGGGCGCAGTTCAACTTGCCAGCAGCGAAAACTCCGGCAGTTCCAGCTCCTCGCGCAGTTTCCGCTCCAGGTATTTCTGCTGGAGCCGGGTCGCCACCTCCGGCGCCAGCCGCTTCCGGTAGCGCTTCATTTCCCGTTGTACCTCCCGCTCCAGCTCGCGGCGGCGTGCGGCGTCGAGGGACCCGGACAGCTCCGCCACCAGAGCGGACTGCAGGGAGGCCAGTTCCTCTTCCAGCTTTGGTTCGGGCAGGGAAACTCCCTTGCGGCAGTCTTCGAGCATGGCCTCCAGCCGCCGCCGGGCCCGCACCACCGGAGGTTCGCAGCGTGGCTCCAGGCGACGGACCAGAGCCTCCAGAACCGAGATGACGTGCTGTTGATCCCCGGAACCCTCAGCAGCCGGGGACTCTCGTCCTCCCACCAGTGCCGACTGGTGTTCCTCCCACGCTTCCATCACCGCGGGATGACAGTAGTAAAGGGTGGTGGGAGGTTTGCGGTTCCGTTGGGCCGCCGACTCAAAGCTGCGGTCGATTCCCCGCAGCACGACATGAAGCGGGATCTGTTGTTCTTTCCAAAGCTCCATCAGACACCAATCCAGGGGGGCGACCAGCAGGCTCTTTCCCCGTTTGCGGACGAAGTACTCTTCGATTTCGGTGAAGTAGTTGTAGTAATTGCGCACGGTGCAGAACGCCGGACTGCGGCGAGCAGGCCGGGGGAAGCTCGCAGCCCCGACCCAGGACGTTATGGCATCGACTGGTGACAAATGCGCAGGCCGTACAGGGTCAGGTCGGGTTCCACGTAGTCGAAGGCGGAGGATTCGGTCGCCAGCAGCCGGGCGAAACCTCCCGTGGCAGTGACCTTCGCGCCGGGGAGTTCCCGCTTCATGCGCTCCAGCATCCCTTCCACCAGGCTGAGGTAGCCGAAGAAGATGCCGGCCTGCATGCTCTCGACCGTCGATCGGCCGACCGTGCGCTCCGGCCGCCGGATCTCGACCCGGGGGAGCCGGGCCGCCCGCAGAAACAGTGCCTCTGCGGAAATGCCGATGCCGGGCGCGATGGCACCGCCCAGATACTCGCCGGCCGCCGAGACGGCATCGAAAGTGGTGGCGGTTCCAAAATCCACAATGATGGCCGGGGTCCCATGCAGTTCCCGGGCGGCGATGGCGTTGACGATGCGATCGGCACCCACGTCTTCCGGGTGGTGATACAGGACGGGCATCAGAGTCTGACGCTGAGGCTCGATGAAGCGGGCCTCCACGCCGAAAAAGTCCGCCGCCAGGCGGCTGAAGGCCTCGTTGAGGGGAGGCACCACGGAGCTGATGACCACCGATTCCACCCCGTCCACCGAAAGCTGATCCAGGCGGAACAGGTTGCGGCACAGGACCGCATATTCGTCCGAAGTCTGATCCCGCCGTGTCGCCACCCTCCAGGCATGGGACAGGCGCTCGCCCTCGAAGACTCCCAGCACGATGTTCGTGTTGCCGATATCCACCACCAGCAGCAAGCGCAGCTCCCTTCTCAATGGCGGAAGTGCCGGATGCCGGTGAAAACCATCGCCATGCCGTGTTCGTCCGCCGCCTGGATGACCTCCTCGTCGCGCACGGACCCGCCGGGTTGGATGACCGCCTGGATCCCCCGGCGGGCGGCTTCGTCCAGCCCATCCCGGAAGGGGAAAAAGGCGTCACTCGCCATCACCGCACCCTGCAGCGGGAACCGCGACTTCTCGGCAGCGATCCGGGCGGAATCCACCCGGCTCATCTGTCCGGCACCCACTCCGATGACCTGGCGTCCCCTGCTGTACACAATGGCGTTGGACTTGACGTGTTTGCAGACCACCCAGGCGAACAGCAGTTCCTCGAGCTCGTCGGCGGTGGGGGACCGGCGGGTGACGACCCGGACATCCTCTGCCCGCAGCCGATGCAGGTCCCGATCCTGGACCAGCAGGCCGCCGTCGATCCGCTTGAAGTCGAAATCCCGGTAGGGGTCGGCGGATCGTGAGGGCGGCGGCACCTCCATGAGACGAATCCCTTTCTTGCGTCCCAGCACCTCCAGAGCCTCCGGATCGAACCCCGGCGCGACGACCGCTTCCACGAAGAGCTTCGACATCGCCTCGGCGGCCGGCAGGTCCAGCTTGCGGTTGCAGGCGATGATCGAGCCGAAAGCTGAAACCGGATCACACTCCAGCGCGCGCTGGTAGGCTTCCAGCACCGAGCTGCCGAGGGCGGCTCCGCATGGGTTGGTGTGTTTGATGATGGCGCAGGCCGTGGACTCGAATTCCTGAACCAGGTTCCAGGCCGCGTCCAGATCCAGATAGTTGTTGAAGGACAGCTGCTTGCCATGGAGCTGGCGGGCAGCCACGATGCCCTCAGGTTCGAGACCCTGCGGCCGGTAGAGAGCCGCGCGCTGGTGGGGATTTTCGCCGTAGCGCAGTACCGCCTCCTGGCGCAGGCCCAGACTGAGCTGCCCGGGCAGACCCTCGCCGTAATGCTGCTCCAGCCACGCCGAGATGGCACAGTCGTAGGCCGCAGTGTGCGCAAACGCCTTGCGGGCCAGCCGAAAGCGCAGTTCGTGGGGAACCTCCCCCTCAGTGCGGAGCTGGTCGAGGACGGCCGGATAGTCGGCCGGATCCACCACCACCGCCACCGATCCGAAGTTCTTGGCGGCGGCCCGTACCATGCTGGGACCTCCGATGTCGATCTGTTCAATCGCCTCCTCGAGAGTCACTCCCTCGCGGGCTACCGTGCGCTGGAAGGGGTAGAGGTTCACCACCACCAGGCCGATGGCCGGGATGCCGTGTTCGGCGAGCGTCTGGCGGTGCCGGGGATCGTCCTGACGGGCCAGGATGCCGGCGTGAATCCGGGGATGGAGCGTCTTGACCCGTCCTTCCAGGATTTCGGGAAACCCGGTATGGTCGGAAACCCCGGTGACAGGGAGACCGGCTTCCCGGAGGGAGCGGGCGGTCCCGCCGGTGGACAGCAGACGGATCCCCAGGGCGTCCAGCCCTCGGGCGAAGTCGATCAATCCTTCCTTGTCGGAGACGCTCAGCAGTGCCAGTTGAACCTTCATCTTCGGACCTTTCCTTGACGGGAAGGCGGTCAGTTTACCGCGGACGGGGACAGGCTGCATCCTCGGACGGTGGCCAAAGAGGGTGCACAGAAACCGCAGCCGGGGGCGGGGGACTTGCCGATGGGGTATATGATGGCGGATTGTGACCGAAGACACCCGCCAGAGCTTGCGCCGACTGCCTTCCATGTCGCTGGTGCTGGACCATCCGGCGTTGCAGGAGCTCTACGCGGTCTACCCGCGGGCGGTGGTACGGGCGCAGGCGGCGGCCGTGCTGGACGAGCTGAGGGGAAGGATCGCCGCCGGACGGCCCGTTCCGGAGGGAGAGGAGCTGTTCGAGTTTTTGCCGGCCCAGGTTCGGGTACGCCTGGAGCAGCGGTTCCGGCCCACCCTGCGGAGGGTGGTCAATGCCACGGGCGTGATTGTGTTTACGAATGCAGGCCGCGCGCCGCTGGGAGCGGCGGTGGCCGCTCACGTGGCGGAGACGGCGGCCGCCTATTCGAACCTGGAGTACGACCTGGAGCGGGGTGAGCGGGGAAAGCGGGATCAGTTGGTGGAGTCTCGGCTGCGGGCGCTGACCGGCGCGGAGGCGGGAACCGTCTGCAACAACGCCGCCGCCGCCCTGCTGCTCATCCTGAACACACTGGCCGTGGGGCGCAAGGTGCTGGTCTCCAGGGGCGAGCTGATCGAAATCGGGGGCTCTTTCCGGCTGCCTGCGGTCATGGAGAAGAGTGGTGCGATCCTGCGGGAGGTGGGGACCACCAACAAGACGCGGCTTTCGGATTATGAGGAGGCGCTGGATGAGGAGACAGCGCTGATCCTGAAAGTCCACCCCAGCAATTACCGCATCGTCGGCTTCACCCATGCGCCCTCGCTGGAGGAGATGGTGGGGCTGGCCCGCCGCTGCGGGCGGCCGCTGGTGTATGACGTGGGCAGCGGGCTGCTGGAGCGCAGCGACTTGCCGGCGCTGCGGGCTGAGCCCGCGGTGGGGGACGTGATCCACGCGGGTACCGATCTGGTGTGTTTCAGCGGCGACAAGCTGCTGGGGGGACCCCAGGCGGGGCTGGTCGTAGGTCGGGCCGAGCTGGTGGACCGGTTGCGGCGCAATCCGCTGATGCGCGCCTTGCGGGTGGACAAGCTGGGTTACGCCGCCCTGGAGAGGACGCTGGCGTTGTACGAACAGGGGCGCCAACAGGTCGAGTTGCCGGTGTGGAGGATGCTGGCGGCGCCGGCGGAAGAGCTGCGGGTTCGGGCGGAAAGGCTGTGTGAGAGGGTGGGCGGCGGGGGGGTGCAGGTGCGGGTGAAACAGAGCTGGTCGCTGACCGGAGGGGGCGCGGCGCCCGAGGAACGGATCCCGTCCTGGGCGGTGGCGGTGAGGGTGCCGGAGGGAGCGGAGCGGCTGGAGGTTTGGCTGCGGAGTTTCCGGATTCCGATCTTGGCCCGCATCGAGGACGACGAAGTGTGTTTGGACCTGCGTACGGTATTTCCTGAGCAGGACGAGGTGTTGGAGGAGGCGCTTTTGTGCTGGCCGCGGGAGCCGGTGCAGGGCGGGGGCCGGGCTCCGGGGACAGCGGGATGCGGTTGAGCCGGGTAATCCGAGTGGCGGAAAATTTGTCCGGGCCGGGATCCGGTTCGGAAAATGCAGTGGAAGTCGTTGGTTTATAATGGTTTGCGTGTGTTTTTGGGGACACTTGCAACCGCCGATTGAAATCCGTATCATAAGCGCCTTGTGGCGGCGACGAGCCGTCGGGCTTGCTGGTGAAGCGGGCCGAGATCTTTGACAACCGGGTGAGCAGGTGGAACACGACAGCGAGGGGAGAGGGCTCTCATGAGAGAAGATGAGAGTTTGATCCTGGCTCAGAATCAACGCTGGCGGCGTGCCTAACACATGCAAGTCGAACGGGAAAGGGGCTACGGCCCCGAGTAGAGTGGCGAACGGGTGAGTAACGCGTGGGTGACCTGCCCTGCAGAGGGGGATAACCCGCCGAAAGGCGGGCTAATACCGCATACGCCCGGAAGGGGAAAGGCGGAAGCCGCTGCAGGAGGGGCCCGCGTCCGATTAGCTAGTCGGCAGGGTAAGAGCCTACCGAGGCGACGATCGGTAGCCGGTCTGAGAGGACGGACGGCCACACTGGGACTGAGACACGGCCCAGACTCCTACGGGAGGCAGCAGTGGGGAATTTTGGGCAATGGGCGCAAGCCTGACCCAGCAACGCCGCGTGGAGGACGAAGGTCTTCGGATCGTAAACTCCTGTCCGGAAGGACGAAGGCAGTGACGGTACTTCCGGAGGAAGCCCCGGCTAACTCCGTGCCAGCAGCCGCGGTAATACGGGGGGGGCAAGCGTTGTTCGGAATTACTGGGCGTAAAGGGCGCGTAGGCGGTTTCGGAAGTCATGGGTGAAAGCCCCGGGCTCAACCCGGGAATGGCCTGTGAAACCACGGGACTGGAGTGCTGGAGAGGGAAGTGGAATTCCCAGTGTAGCGGTGAAATGCGTAGATATTGGGAGGAACACCGGAGGCGAAGGCGGCTTCCTGGACAGACACTGACGCTGAGGCGCGAAAGCCAGGGGAGCAAACGGGATTAGATACCCCGGTAGTCCTGGCTGTAAACGATGAACACTTGGTGTGGGGGGTAGGCAAGTCCCTCCGTGCCGCAGACAACTCGATAAGTGTTCCGCCTGGGGAGTACGGCCGCAAGGCTGAAACTCAAAGGAATTGACGGGGGCCCGCACAAGCGGTGGAGCATGTGGTTTAATTCGAC